>Ga0207126_1016_pt1 | contig 54359 bp, 38 predicted proteins | sample Alteio_BWMinHeat_20_FD_153586 | JGI IMG/M metagenome (GOLD analysis project Ga0207126, IMG submission 153586) | Enriched cells from forest soil in Barre Woods Harvard Forest LTER site, Petersham, Massachusetts, United States -... | ecosystem: Environmental > Terrestrial > Soil > Temperate forest >...
ATAGGATTATGAAAATATAAGGTCATGCCACCAAAAATGAGAAATACCGCTAAAGTGATTAATTGTTTGCGGTCCCATTTTTTATCCATAAACGTGTTGCAATCACTTGTAATAAAGTGGCCGCAATACCCACAACGGTTGCTGTATAAATACCATAGAATTTAAAGGCCAGAAAAAATAAAAAGACAGGCAATATTTCATAGATGAGTTGCATAAGCTGCTTCCTGTTCTAAGATCGTAATTTTTCTCAATGGAGCAAGATAAGTATAAACAATAGGAATAACAATCAGCGAAAAAAAGGTACCCAACAATAAACCGCCTGTAATCACCAAACCAATTTGTTGACGATTTTCAGCGCCAGGCCCCATGGCAAAAGCTAAGGGCATGGCACCTAAGACCATGGCTGCCGTCGTCATTAAAATCGGTCGTATTCGCAGCATGGCAGCTTCAGTAACGGCTTCTTCAATCGATTTACCTTCTGCACGTAAACGATTAGCAAAATCAGTAATAAGAATACCATGTTTTGCAATCAAACCCACCAAGGTAATTAATCCAATATTACTATAAATATTTAGACTGCCGCCAAATAATTTTAATGACAGCATGGCTCCTACCATGGCAAATGGCACGGTAAACATAATGATGAAGGGATCGATAAAACTTTCAAATTGCGCTACTAAGACTAAATAAATAAATACTAAAGCTAAAAAGAAAGTGAAGGCCGTTTTACCATTTGAATCAAGAAAACTTTTGGCCTCACCGGTCAATTCATATTTGACACCATCAGGCAAATAATTTTTTGCAGCCGTTTGCAAGGCATGCACAGCATCAGCTAATTTAAAATTGGGTGCCAGCATGACATTGATGGTATCACTGCGTAAGCGGCTATAATGTTGAAAAATTTCCGGTGTTGTTGTTTCTTGTATGCTCACAAAATTAGAGAGGGAAACCATTTCACCTGCCGCATTACGTACATATAATTGTGAAAAAATATTAGGATTGGCGCGCGCTTCATCACTCATTTGCACAATGATATTAGATTCATCCACTTTTCCAATTGTCTTTCCTGCAAGCAAGGTCGATAGTGTATCCGTAATAGTTGGCAATGATACCCGTAAATCTGCCGCCCTATTCCGATCAATTTGCAATTCAAATTGCTCACTATCCCATTTTAATTTATTATCTGCATGGATAAAACCGGGATTTTGTTTTAAGACATCTAGCATATTGGCACTAATTTGCTGTAATTGCCGATAATCACTCGATGTCATCATCACCAAACCAACATTATCCCCTTCATCATTACCAGCAACCTGTGCCAATGGCGGCGGTGGTGTAAAGACATAGACACGTACCCCCGTTAATTCATTTACCTGCTGCGATAGTAATGCGATGAGTTCAGCCGTAGATCGCCTACGTTCATTTTTTGGTTTTAATAATAATATTTGAAATGAATGTGAGGCCGACATTCCGCCCATGCTGAGATAGGAATTTACTTCTGGAATGCGGTCATACATGGCTTCCAATTGTCGCACATAGCGATCTGTATATTGATAACTCGCACTATGCGGTGCAGAGACTGACACCATAATCACATTCATATCTTCCATTGGCGCTAATTCAGATGGCAGGAATTTATAAATTCCAAAGCCAAGAATACCAATCGCTAATAAACCCATGGCCACCCATTTTCTTTTTCTTAATAGATGACGCAAAAACTGTTGGTAGTAATGTTGTAATTTTGCTAATCGTTCTGTCAACCATAGTTGATAGCGGCTTTCTTCTTTGGCTGGTTTTAATATCCTTGCGCACATCATCGGCGACAAGGTCAGTGCAACAATACCTGAAATCATGACTGCACCTGCCAAGGTGAAGGTAAATTCTCTAAATAAAACACCTAATAAACCTGGCGTAAAAGCAATCGGCGTATAGACAGCAGCTAAGGTGAGGGTCATTGCGATCACAGGAAAAACAATTTCGCGGCTGCCTTTTAATGCAGCAGCAAAAGGAGATAAACCTTCTTCCATGTGTCTGCTAATATTTTCTAGCATGACAATCGCATCATCGACAACCAGACCAATGGCCAAGACAAAGGCCATCAAGGTAATTGTATTAATACTAAATCCACAAAAATACAGAATAGCAAAAGAACTCATCACACAGACAGGAATGGTAATGATAGGAATGAGCGTCGCACGAAATCGTCCTAAGAAGGCAAAGATCACTAGCCATACAAAAATAACGGCTTCAATAAATGATTCAAAAACACTGTGAATTGAAGCACGAATATAATCTGATTGGTTATATATCACATTGGCATCCATGCCCGCGGGCAGGGTTCGTTTTATTTCAGCCAATACTTTTTGCACTTGTTCAGCAACCGCTAAGGGATTGGCAGTCGATTGCGGAACAATGCCCAAGGCGATGCCGGATTTACCGCTCACACGAAAGATGGAATCTTCATCTTCTGCACCTAAACTGGCATGACCAATATCTCTCAAGCGTAAAACTTGATTTTGATTATCGCGGATAATAATATCGCTAAATTCCTGCGGTGTTTTTAAGGTTGTATTAGCAATGACACTATAAAAACGATCTTTACCGCGAATTTGTCCGCTAGGCACTGACACACTATTATCTTTTAATAAGTTTGTTACTTCAGGCACGGTAACATTAGCTGCTGCCATTTTGTCTGCATCTAACCAAATACGAATAGCTGAAGTACGTTTCCCAAATATTTCTACACTGCCTACACCATCAATCGTTTCAAAGGATGGCTCTACATATCGTTCGATGTAGTCACTTAGCTCGCGTTGATTACGATGTGCATCATAAATTGAAATATACATGATAGCATCACCATTGGGATCCGCTTTCATGACAATCGGACTCTCTACATCTTTTGGTAATCCCGCTCTGATACGTTCAAGGCTACTTCGCACATCTTCAACAGCCGCGTCCATATTACGGCCTAGGGCAAAATTGATAGAGATATTACTTTCACCTTGTTTACTTCTCGAAGTGAGAGTTTCCACGCCATTTATACTTGAGAGAGCATCTTCAATCACTTTAGTGATATCATGCTCAATCATGGCTGCATTTGCGCCAGGATATTCTGTTCTGATAGTAATTTGCGGTTGACTGACATTGGGTATCCAGCGTATGGGCAAGTTCATGAAACCAATAGCACCAATGATAACCATCACTAAACTAATAACGATGGTAAATGCAGGACGCCTAATACAAAAACCGGGTAAATTCACGATTAAAATCTCTTTTATGTTTTAATTTTAATGATCGTACCATTTTTTACTTTTAACTGACCATCTGTAATGATGACAGCACCTGGTGATAAACCACTAAGGATTTGTACTCTTCCCTTAGTACGTTTTCCTGTTGACACTGAAACAGCAAGCGCTTTTCCATTGACGACAGTATATATTTGTTCGCCATCAAGCACAGGCACCAAGCTGCGTGCTGGCACCATCACCACACTCGATTCTGCTCCTAAGGATTGCGTCACTTCAACCAACATCCCTGCTGCTAATTGATTACTATCGTTAGGAACATCGGCATACAATGAAACTGAACGATTACTGGAATTGACTGTGGGAGAAATGAAGGCAAGCTTTCCTGAAAAAATTTTATCGGGATAAGCCGTCGATATTACTTTAACTTCCTGACCGATCTTTAATAATGATAAATATTTTTCTGGTACATTATATTCAATATGTAAGTGTTTAGTATCTGTTAGTGTAACAACACTTTGCCCCACAGTGACATAATCACCGACATGGACCTTTCTTTTACCAACAACGCCTGCAAAAGGAGCGAGTAATTTCATTTTATTGACCATGACTTCGCGTTCTTCTGCATTCGCTTTCTTTTCTTTTAATTCAGAATCTGCTTGATCAATGGCTTGTTTTGCGATCGCACCTTGCTTACCTAAAATCGTCATACGCTTATAATTATTTTTACTATAAGCAAGTTCTGCTGCAGCAAAATTATATTGAGCCTGATAAACTTTATCATCTAATTGTATGAGTAAATCACTTTTATTGACATAGGCTCCGTCTTGAAATGAAATAGCTTCAACATGGCCTGCGACTTCAGAAGTAATTTCCACACTACGCGCCACTAAATTGCCAATGGCCTTTATTTCCAATGGCAGAGAAACTTGATTCACATGAGTGACTCGCACTGCAACAGTTGGGGCTTCAGGCATACTAGTAGAGCTAAAGTATTTCTTTAAGCCCCAGGCCAGCGAAACAAGCGCTAATATAGCAATAACAATAATCATTTTTTTCTTCATAATAACCTTCAATGTAAATGGTGAGAGGATGCACCTCGATCTTGATCATCAAAGATCTTGGCCACATCGACTCGGTCAAAACTATATTCTTTATTACAAAAATCACAGGTAACAAGAATAATTTGCTTATCGGCTATTTCTTCTTCTGCTTCTTTCCGACCTAATAAGGCAATGGCATCCGCACTTTTTTTGCGTGAACAAGTGCATTGAAACATCACCGAAACAGCGGAAAATACACGAATCATTTCTTGAGGAAATAAGGCGCGTAATAATTTTTCATAATCTATATATAATAAATCATCACTCTTCAAATGATCTGCCTGCTTAGTAATAGACTCCCAATGCGGATGGATTATTTCTTCTTGAAGATCGCTTATTTTTTCTTTACTCGGAATAATTTGCAGTAATAAACCCGCAGCTTGACTATCATCAACAGCTAACCAAATTCTTGTTGCCAATTGTTCCGAATCTCTAAAATAACCTTCGACAGATTCAGCAAGTGAATTACCACGCCAGGCAACCACACCCTGATAGCGTTTGCTTGGCCCGCCATCTAGCATAATCATAAGAACACCATCATTTAATGTTCCCATTAAATCTTCATAAGATAAATCATCTTCCCATTTCACCAAACCGCGTATATGAAATTGGTTATCACATTGTGCTAGCAATAATTTAAGTTTGCCCTGTCCGCGAAATTGGATGGTAAGACGGCCATCAAACTTGATGATGGCGCTTAATAATCCTGCTACGCAAAGTGCCTCGCCTAATAAGCGGCGTATGGCTGGCGGATAATTATGCTGTTCGATGATGGTTAGAAAACTTTCTTGTAGGTGAATAAATTCACCCCGCACTAATGATTGCTCAAAAAGAAATCTACGCAGGGAATCTGGTTCTTGTTTATCTGTCATAGTGAAGTACACACGCTTATTTTTAATACACAGGGTTATTTGCACTTTATTGATGCAATTTAAACCATATCGCTTAAGAGATCAACTTATATGTGAAGGACATTATATCCTTCGAGACGGTGCAAAAAGCACCCTCACCCCCTGCCCCTCTCCCCTCGCAAAAAGCGCTCCGGGAGAGGGGAGCGTCCTAAATTTTCTCCTCGGAATAGCAAAGGACTCTCCCCTTTCCCGGAGCGCTTTTTGCGAGGGGAGAGGGGCAGGGGGTGAGGGTGCTTTTTGCGCCGTCTCGAAGGGTATATAATTAAACCCTATGAAAAAAAAACTCCCTATGACCGAGGAAGACCTACAAGCCCTTCATCAAGCCATGAAGGGAATCACGCCTTTAAATCAAAAAAATCGAAAAATCCGCCTCACCTCGCCTAGTCCTATATCACGCCCCAAACGACAGCAAGAAGATCAAGCCCTACCCTCTCTTAATGAAATGGATGATGTTGCAGTCGTGACAGCAAATACTCGACTTAACTACCATCGGCCAGGCATTTCCCATAAAATACTTCGCAAACTAAGGAAAGGCCAATATAATATAGACGCCATGCTCGATTTGCATGGCCTAACAGTAGAAAAAGCGGAAATAAAAGTTAGTCAATTTTTACAGAGATGCTTACATCAAGGATGTCGAGTGGTACTTATTGTGCATGGTAAGGGACATCATAGAATTGATCGTCAACAAGAACTACCGATACTCAAAAATAAGCTGAATCATTGGTTGCGCGGGATACGACCTGTACTAGCTTTTTGCACAGCCAGCATTTCGCATGGCAGTAGCGGCGCCTTGTATGTGTTACTTAAAAGCAGCTCGGAGGAAGATTTGCATGAATAAGAAAAACGCCATCATTATCGGTATTTCTGGTGCTTCTGCATCAGGAAAAAGTTTATTGGCTAATACGATTGTTAATGAGCTTGGCTCTGATCAGGTCGTCATTATTTCCGAAGATGCTTACTATAAAGACCATAGTAATATTCCCTTTGAAGAACGTGCCAAGATCAATTACGACCATCCTGATGCCTTTGATCACAGCCTCCTCTATGAGCATTTAATCCAATTACAGCAAGGCAAAAGCATTGAAATCCCTATTTATAATCATTCCCAACATATACGGGATAAGGCAACGCGCACCGTTGGCCAACACGCGATTATCGTTTTAGAAGGTATTTTACTTTTTGTTGAGCCTAAGTTGAGAAAGTTAATGGATATACGCATATTCATGGAAACTTCTTTGGATATCTGCCTCATCCGCCGATTAAAGCGTGACACTAAAGAAAGAGGCAGATCACTGGATTCTGTCATTAAACAATATGAAGAAACGGTACGCCCCATGTATCTGCAATTTATTGACCCTTCCAAACGCTATGCTGATTTGATTGTGCCGCGTGGTGGAGAAAATCGTATTGCTATAGATATGATTAAGGCTAAGATGCGGGAGTTGCTGGGGGATAGGTAGGATTTATGGAAAAACTCTGTCATGCCAGCCGCACGCTCTTTGTGCGAGGTGGCATCCAGGAAATAACTCGAAGAACTGGATGCCACCTCGCACAAAGAGCGTGCGGCTGGCATGACAAACCTCACTGACAGCGAGTGGCTAATATATAACTTTTTATCAAACATTCCAAACCAATTGCGCACCAAATAAATCCACGCTCGTACGGTTCTGACCAGTTACCTTAACATGCGTCACTGGCTCAGTTAATCCAATAGGAACAGTACGTACAAACACATGGCCATATAACATATCCAATGCTAGTTTACAGGTGATTTGATATCTTGCGCCAATTTGGAAGCCTAGTTTGTCGCCATCAGGAAAGTTTATATCGCGATAAGCATTTTTTGTAGGCGTTGGCTCATATTTCACACTGGCACGCAGCATCCATTCTGGATTGAATTTGTAGTGAGTACCCAGGCCCAAATCAAAGGTATTACTCATAAATTGGGGTACATAGACGACAGGCACGACGACGCCAGCAGCTTGATAGTTTTGCGCATAATAATATCTCAATGCACTCCATTGGTCATAGGCAATAGAACCCATGACAGCCCAGCAAGGTGTGATATCGTGATACAAACTAAGCGTTGTGGTGGGCGGCAAAGTGACACGTAATTTAAATGCATTTGATCTAGCACTTGGTATACCTGAGAAAGTGCTAAATGCGGCTGGCAAACTCAAATCACTGAAACCGTCATTCAATTCCATTACAATCTGACTTCGATAGTTTAGACCAATTCGCGTGTGGTCATTCAATCGATATAAGATACCAAAATGGCCGCCATAGCCCCAATCTTCAGTTTTATAGCGTGACGCGCCATTAAAGGCGGGCGATAAATAATCTAAGGTTTTGCTATTGACCTCAAAATAATGGAAGTCTGGCCCTATACCAAAAGACCAATTACGATTGAGTTTATAAGCCACACTAGGCGCTATATCAATGGAAGTCGTATTGACATAGACCAAGTCATAGCGAGCGACAGAAGTATTGCCATAATTTTCAGAAAATCCCCATGCAGGTGCCACACTAAGACCCACGGCCCATTTATGATTAATGGGGTATGAATAATGCAGGGCTGGTAATACATTGTTAGGATGCGAACTTGCTGTGCCATTACCCGCAAAAACACTGCCAACTGAAGGGGCAATCACGGTCCCAGAAAAAGTGGTAGGCGCATAGAGATCAATCGCAGATACAACAAGCTGTTGAGGTAAATAAGGTAGGCCTGCTGAGTTAAACCAGTTAGTGCCTGCATCTTCTACCACGGCGGCATCACCTGCATCACCTAAAACAGAAGTACTTTGCATTTCTAGCTTATAACCCGCTGCATAAGCTTGGCTAGCTAGAGTAGCCAGGGTAATTAAGCTAAGACGACTAATATTAATAATGCGCTTGAGGTAAGTCCTTTTCATATCACTTCCTTTTTAAGAGAGGGGGAAAATTCAAGACATCACAACAGCCTACCATCATAAGCTACTAGGCTTCCAGCGTTTCAGCTTCCTTGAAAATTTCCATAGTCTGGTGGGTTAATAGTAACTGAGTAAAGTAGTTGGCTTCAAGAGGTCGGCTAAAATAATAACCCTGCACAAAATCACAGCCCTTGGATTTGAGGAAATTCAATTGCTCTCTTGTTTCTACGCCTTCTGCCAAACTATAGATTCCCAATTCTTTTGCCATCGCAAGAATAGCGGAAACAATCGCAATACTATTGCTGTTTGTTGGGATATCGCGGATAAAAGATTGGTCTATTTTCAACTTGTTAATAGAAAAACGTTTGAGATAACTTAAACCTGAATAGCCTGTTCCAAAATCGTCAACCGCAAGACTTAATCCCAAACGGGTAAATTCTTTAATAACCGATAAGGTGGCCTCATCCAAAATGGCAGTTTCCGTCAATTCAAGTTCTAAATAACGCGGATCAAAATCTGTCGCCTTGATAATATGCTGCACGGTTTCAATTAATCCCGCTTGGCGTAATTGTTTTTCAGCAATATTAACTGCTACTTTCAATGTACCAAAACCCATTTGCTGCCATATACGCGTTTGCTTACAAGCCTCTTGTAAGACCCAGGCACCAATTGGCACGATGATGCCAGTCTCTTCTGCTAAAGGAATAAAATTTGCTGGTGAAATCAAGCCATGAACGGGATGCAGCCAACGAAGTAGCGCTTCTGAACCAACAATTTTACCCCGTCGAATATCAACTAAGGGCTGATAATAGACTTGTAATTGATTATCTTTAAGTGCGGTATGCAAATCCGTTTCTAATTCCAATTGTTTTGGTGTTTGTGCATTGATTTCAGTTCGATAATATTCTATTCGCTCACCGCCATACTGTTTGGCTTGTAACATGGCAGCATCTGCATTGATTAATAAAGATTGCGCATCTTCAGCATCTTGCGGAAATAAACTCACGCCAACACTAGCCGTAATCTTTACGCCCTTCTGCTCCAAATAGAAAGGCTCATCTAATACTGATAATAGACGCTTCAGATTAGCTTCAACTTCATCCACTTTCAAAGGCGCAACTAATATATTAAAGCTATCCTTGCGTGAAATCGTTACGGTATATTGTGTTCGTTCTTTTAGTTTAGTCATTTGACTCACAAGTGTATTAAAACGTTTTGTGACATGCTGAATGATAAGATCACCTGCATAATGCCCAAGACTATCATTAATCATTTCCATGCGATTAAGAGAAAAACAAACTAAGGCAAATGCCGTCTTAGTTTGCACTGATTCCAAAATAGCACGCTCAATGAATTGCGGCAGCAAACGTTGATTGGGCAAGCCAGTTAATAAATCATGGTTAGCTTGATAACTAACCAAGGTATTTTCCAATTTTAATTTGATTGAATCGATGAACCAGTGCGTGCTGCGATGATTAATACCAACCATAAAACTCATATAAATTAAAGTAAATGCAGCAACAACATGATAAAACAAACCACCTTTAATAATGCACCAAGCAACTAAAGAAATAAGAATAATAGTCAGCGTTGTTATACATAACTTGAATTGACCAATGGTTCCTGTGGCATAGCCCGTTGTTGCCATAAATAAGGCAAGTAAAGCAATATATTGACGCGTCGTATTATCAGGCAGCAAATAAATGCCTGGTACCCATGCAAGCGCGCATCCCGTCATCATCAATGAATAAGCTGTTTCCCAGGTTGATGATTTGAAATTATTCTTATAACGTAGATAAGTAAAATATAAGCCTGATAAAACCAACATCATCGTATTAAAAAATGTGATCCAGGCGATAAGTAAAGGCGTTGGCGTATAACCATAGTAATCAAAAAACAATACGACGCTAACAACCAAACCACTTATCGTGCCAGGCAAACAGCCACGATAAAGATGATCAAGTAAATCAGTTTTTACTTGATCATTGATTTGGTTGCGCTCGTCATCTGTTATCTGTTTTTGCTCCAAATCCAGATCCATTATTAATATGTCTCCATTGTTTTATAGCAATTTGACAGAGCATTTAAATTAACACCTGGACGAATGGTGGCAACATAGGAAACTGCAGCACCTGCCAAGCCTGCAAATGGTTTTCGGCCATTTTCCATGGTGTAATCATCATACTTAATTTTATTAAACACTTGTAAGGTTTTAAATTGCTTAGTCACTTTTTCACTAATATCATTAGTGAATTCTGCATAAGCAAAATCAAAGCCCTTATGTGCGGCATTATCAATACAAGCCATATCGACTATGGTAGAAAGACCCTTACCACGATAGGCCGTATCAACTAGAGCAATCCATATATGAAGGATTTTTCCAGGAATGAATTTTTTTCCTTCAGTAAATGGTTTAGATAATTGTTCCAGCAAAGCTAAAACGGGATGTAATTTTGGATAGTGAGCTGAATGCGGAATAAATGGATTTGCCAAATCTTCAGCAATAGCACAGGCAATTACATAATTATTATGATCCAAAATGACTTTACTGAATCCTTCAGCAACTGCCTTTTGGACAACTTCTCGAGCAAATGGTTCATAATCATGATAGCGCACGCCTAAATGTTTAGTGATAGGTTCGCTATCACAAAATGATTTAACAAATAAATCAATCACAGTTTTAGCGTGTTCATCAGTTAATGTTTCAATTGTATAATCCGTATTTATTGTTACGGTACTCATGATGGTCTCCTTGTCTGCTTTTAAGTCATGTATAAATTGATTGATAAGTTTACGTGTCGCATTTGTTAATACACAAATCGTTGCATTATTGCCAGTCAGCATTAGTTGGTATTTCTTAGCTAATGCACGAGATGGTTTAGGAAAACTCACATTAAAATGATGTCTATGTAAAACCTGATCTTTGCCATAAATCTCACTTAATTTTTCAGTCAAGTAATTTGCATTCTCCATATTTTCTTTTACCATTTTTGTGATTTTTTCATTATTTTTATTTAAGCCCAAGACACAGAGTGCATTATAAAACATTAACACATTCAAACCAGATCTTGACCCTGTGATAGTAACGTCAGCAATGTTACCGACATATTCAATATTACGTTCACTTTTTTCAAAGGCTTTTTCAAAAAATTTTCGCCTAGCTAGAATAATACCGCAGGGTTGTGAAAGCCCCGGATACTTATGTGCAGAGACTGCCAATGTATTTACACCAATCGCATCAAAATAATTGGCAACATCTCCAAATGGTTTTAAGATTGGCAAAACAAATCCTGATAAGGCGCCATCCATATGAATGCTGTAATTAGGCTTTGTTTGCATGCTATTAATAATATGATGTATCGCTGGCACATCATCAATCGCACCGCTTACGGTGGTACCAATGTTTGCAATCACAATCACTGGACTGTAGGGATGTGCATTCAAGTGAAATATTAGCTCCTTTTTAAAATCATCCAAACTGATTGAACCATCATCATTTGGCATGACTGAACGAATATTTAATCGCAGTATTTCTGCGATCTTGGGCACAGAATAATGCGTTGGCCCCTTTGAATAAAATACAGTTGGCGTCAATAATTGCTGTACGATATTTTTTTTTTCATCTATCGCATTTTTAATATCAATAATTTTTTGCAAATGCGCTAGTCTTAATTGAGTGTCGTTATTAGGAATTCTCGCTGATTCTGCCATTAATTCCTGTTCTTCTTTGACTTGCTGTTTCATGGCATTATCTGTCGTGATCAGCGTATCTAACCCCTTATTTATTAAATATCGTTTTGACCACCAAAGACTCGCAAAATTACCTTCCGTTCCACCTGTTGTCACATAGCCGCGTGCATCACCTTTAGCTAAACCATAATAATTTTCTAAAATCGAAATGATTTCTCTCTCATGCTTTTTCACTTCTAAAAGTGAAGTTTCAGAATCAATGAAAGGATCACCAACATTATTCAATAAAACATTTGCCAAGCTGCTTGGCATAATGCCTAAAATGCGATTATCAATCACACCTAGGTAAGTTAACAAAGAAACAGGATAACCTAATTTATTCATGGCTAAATGGTCAACGTAATGCCATAGCGATTTATAATCACTTACTTGATAATCTTGATAACGAAGTGAGCGGTTATCTAACATGTTTTTTTTCCACATAGATACCAACCCATTAAGGGTAAAGTTATATTAACCCAACTTTCACTATAATATTTATAGGCTAGCACTAGCAAGGGCAGTACAGCTCGAAGCATATCCATATATATGATAATAATATGAATTTTTATCCGCTTGTTGCATTTGATTCTTTTAAGCAGCAGAATGAAATAAAACGCTAAAGAGATAGGCAGGCTGCATTCTTTTGATCCAGGGGGATGTATGAAACTAAGAGATAAGACAGTCATTATTATCGCAATTATCTTAGTTCTATGTGTGCTTGCGGCTTATTTCGCTGGCATTCCTACTTCAAGCATTCTTGCACTCAGCGTTCTTCCCCTGCTTACCGCAGCTTTGCTCTACGCCTTTGTGATTAGGCGTATTGAACAACTCAATCAAGCCATTGAAAAATTTAATCCTTCACCAAAAAGTGTCGGTGAAAAAGATGAAATACTTTCTATTGCCTCTTACTTACATTCTTTAGAACATGACATACAAAGCTACCAAGTTAATTTTACAAAAAAAGTCCATGAACAAACCAAGGAATTAGAAGAGAGAAATAACTTGCTGCAGCAGGAAATTAAAGAATATGAACTTGAAGAAAGAAAATTAATTAGAGATAGAGAATGTCTCACACGTATCGCTCGCTATGATGATCTGACCGCCCTACCCAACCGCGTTTTTTTCAATGAAATTTTAGTTAAGTCAATTAGTCATGCCAGACGCCATCAATCCATTCTTGCCGTTTTGTTGATTGATCTTGATAAATTTAAAGCGATCTATGATCAATATGGTGAAACAAGATCTGGTTATGTTTTAAAGGAAATAGGCCGCCGCTTTACCAGTGTATTACGCTCTGAAGATATTCTAGCAAAATTAGACGGCGATGAATTTGTCGTATTACTAACAGACATAAAGCAATCAAAATTTGCAAGTTCAGTAGCAGAAAAATTAATACAAGTTTGTTCTCATCCGCTTAAAATTGATGATAATGAATTTAGTCTCACTGCCAGTATTGGCATTGCGATTTATCCTAGTGATGGTGAATCACTAGAAGAGATATTACAAAACGTTGATGACGCCTTATATAAAGCGAAACATGCGGGCGGAAATATTTATCAATTTTTCCGCTATGAAATGGACGTGGAAGCTCGCGAATATATTCAAATTGAATCTGCCTTGCGTAATGCTATGCAAAATAATGAACTCTCACTTTACTATCAACCCAAATTACATATACGCAAAGGAAAAATTATCGGCCTAGAAACTTTGATGCGATGGGATCATCCGACGCTCGGTATTATTAGTCCATCTAAGTTTATTCCCTTAGCAGAAGAAACGGGTTTAATCATGAAATTAGGTGAATGGGCTTTAAGAAAAGCCTGCCGCACGAATAAATACTGGCAGGATGAGGGTTATGAGCATGTCATTGTCTCAGTGAATCTTTCGCCCAAGCAATTTTATCATCCTGATATTGCCAAAATGATTGCCAATGTATTAAAGAGCACCGGTTTGAATCCTTCTTATTTGGAATTAGAAATTACTGAAAATACTGTGATGGGAAATGTAGAACTGGCTGAAAAGATTTTGCATGATATCAAAGCGATCGGTGTCAATTTATCAATTGATCATTTTGGTTCAGGCTATACTTCCATTAGTCATCTTAAACAATTTAATATTAATACCATTAAAATAGATCAAAGCTTCATAAAAGGCGTGCCCAATAATCCCAATGATTCTGCGATTACCAGTGCAATGATTGCCTTGGCGCATAATCTTGGATTGGAAGTGGTGGCTGAGGGTGTGGAAACGGCCGAACAAGTGCAACAGTTATCAAATTATCAGTGCGATATGATACAGGGATATTTTTTGAGTCACCCTGTGTCTGCGCATAAGATTATTTTGCAGTTGCGTAAGTTGAGTGAGGCAGTGCTGCTTTGAGTGTTCGTCGTTGCTGTATTATTTATCTCAACCCCTTCCCTTCACAACTCATTGTCTGCGTGTAAGTGTACGTATTAGCAGCATCCTGTCCCTCGCCACTGCCACCAAAAAGTGAGAACTTTCTTTGTTCATATTCCGCATACAAACGATAATTTTCTCTCAACTTGCATACATAGGGAAGAAGAATTTCATGCGCATCCTTAGCCATAATGAGAAGAACATCTTCTCCATATTCAGAAAGAGATAAAAGCACCTCAACTGAATTCCAAGTATGATTTTCATCTATCAATGTTGTCAATTTTTTGCAATCAGAAATAAATTTTTTCTGTATAAGCAGGTAAGCTCCATTTCATTCCCATTCGTCTATCACTATAAACCAGATGAAGAAAGTGAGGTAAGTTAACTCTGTCAAAATGAGCGCTATTACGATTATTCTCAAATGGCGTTTTAACTAGGCAATGAATATTTGTAATTGACTTGGTATTGATATTGACGACAAAATTTTGCAAACGCGAACATTTGAAATAATCATCTGAAAAATACTTCTCTAATACGGCATAACCCTCTAGAGAAATGAGATTAGTCATGTCTATCAAAAAATCATCCAATCCTGGATAGGAACTTTTGATCAGTTGATGAGGTAGGCCATTAATAGCGTCGACTCTACTATATACTTCATTTGCGCGTAATATCTCATCAACAATAGAATGGATACCTGCAGAAAAATCTTTGTCTTGCATCTTTTCTCTTAACATGGGGTTTGATTTTCTAAAATTGCCTGGGGAATTTTTTTCAAAAAATTCCTCAGGTAAACCCTTGTTAGTAAGGTGCCTGCAAATAGTATCTAAGCAAGTAATCATTTCATTAAATAGGTAATTGCACTTATCTGCCTCAGTCAAAGTATTATTTTTGAGTATCTGCTGACTAACAATTCTGATCTTAATTTTATGGTATTCCGCTGCTTCATAAAGTGCCTTGATCAAAGCAGTCAAATTAAGTTTTGTAATATCAACTCTATTATGTGCATTACCACCAATAATCATCACCTCAATATTATCTAATGACACAAATGAACTAAGCATGTCCTTTAAATTTATTTTTTCCACAGGATCAATATGCATGAGTAGATGATCTTTGCCTGAATATATATAGGCGAAAATGCAATCTTGTAAGTTCTTGGTGCCCAAATCAGTATATTTCGTGCGCTTTCGTCCTTCCTCAATATCTGGAATGTAATGCAGCATTTCTTCCTGAAGAACAAGCAAGGCCTTATCTTCAGGAAGATGAATAGCATCAGCATTAATCACATGAGGCAAGGGTAATCGTTGAATTTCTAAAATTATATTTTCAATAAATTCTGTTGTCAGATTGACAGAAGCTAGGCCATTAATTTCAAGGCCATGAACACTTTTCTGATATTCCTGGTACAAGTCATAATTTTTTCTCAAGCGACATACATGAGGAAGGAGGATTTCATCCATATCTGGTACGATATAGGAAAGATTCGTCTCACCTAAGTGAGGAAATGATGCAGCCACTTTTTCCAAATCACAGCTATGGTCTTTGTCAATCATATCTGACAATTTCAAGCAATCTTGGATAAATCGATTTGAATAGCTATGCGTCTTCCATTTCATTCCTTCTAGGCTTCCATCATAAGCCAAATGATATTCTTGACTAAAATGATCATTACTCGTTAGATCAAAATGCGCATTATTACGATTACGTTCAAAGGGTGTATTAACAAAGGCATGAGTCACAGAAATTGCCTTAGTATTCACATTAAACACGAAATTTTGCAACCGCGATCTTTTCAAATAATCTTCTGGAAGCTTATGCTTGAAAATTTCATAGCCTTCTTTAGAAAAAATAACAGAAATTTCATCGAGATAATCATTCAAGCTCTCATGGCGTTCTTTGATGAGAGCATAGGGTAGAACGTCTCTATGTTTTTTTCTATCATAAATTTCTTCGATTTGAACTAAGTCTTCGATCAATTCATTTATACGTTGAAGGCTAATCTGCTTTCCATGCGATTTTCTGAAACTTGCCGGAGAATGCTTGGCAAAAAAACTTTCTGGCAATGGTTTGGCACTCGTTTGCCTGCATAGAATATCAAGGATATTAATCAATACATTAAAAGTAAAATTATATTTATCTTTTTCAGTTAGAATGTTTTTTTCAAGTAATTGCTGGGCAACAATATTGATTTCGATATTATGAAATTGTGCTGCCTCATAAAGCGCCCTGACCAAACTAGTCAAATTTAACTGTGTGATATGGGCATATTTAAGATTATTACCACCTATGATAATCACTTCAATGTTTTTCAAAGATGCAAATTTGGCAAAAATACTGATTAAATCCAATCTTCCAAAGGGATCAATATGAATGGCCACGTGATCTTGATCTGAATAAATATAGGCGAGAATGCAATCATGTAGAAGTTTGGTGCCAATATATTTTATTGGCTTTTTCGCATTAGTCGAAATGTAATGCACTATTTCACGTTGCATACAAATAATGGCGTCAACTGATGAGAGATGAATACTTTCATGCTTATCTATCGTAGGCAGAGGTACTCTTGCTTTAATTGCAGCAATACTGTTTTCGATCAATTCATCTGTGATTGTAATAGGAATTAACCCATTGATTCTAAACATATTCGCCATCCTCGTTATATTTTATATAGCGAATATAGCATTTTTTATGGCATTTTGTAAAAGCTCACGTGGGGTATGATTCACAGGTGTTCGTCGTTGCGAGGAGCGCTTTTTGCGACAAAGCAATCCAGGCTTCGACTTTTATAAAAAAGCAACATTTGATAAAAGTCGAAGCCTGGATTGCTTCGTCGCAAAAAGCGCTCCTCGCAACGACGAATGTTTGCGTAACGGAGTATTTTCCCTATTTTAACGACGAATGCGTGCGTAACGGAGCATTTTCCCTATCTTTTCGACAAGATCTTCATCAACGCTGGCTCATCTAACACAGCCACACCCAGCTTATTTGCCTTATCTAATTTTGATCCTGCTTCAACTCCAGCTACCACATAAGACGTTTTACTCGACACACTGCCCGCCACTTTTGCGCCTAATTTTTCTAAGTGTTCTTTTGCTTCATCACGTGTCATGGCACTCAGCGTACCCGTTAAGACAAAAGTTTTTCCTTGCAATGGCAATTGATGCCCTGCTTCAATCTTGGGCCAATGAATGCCTGCTTGTAATAATTTTCGAATCATTTCTCTATTATGAGCTTCTTGAAAAAAATGAAGGATATGCATGGCAACAACGGGCCCGACATCTTCAACTGCTTGCAAACTTTCTATTGATGCAGTCTGCAATGCTTGCAGCGTTTTAAAATGCAGGGCTAATTGCTTGGCTGTGGCTTCACCCACTTCACGTATACCTAAGGAATATAGAAAACGCGCGAATGTAGTTTTTTTACTTTTATTAATTTCCTCAAATAAATTCTGCGCAGACTTTTCACCCATTCGCTCAAGATTAGCTGTTTGTTCCAATGTTAAAGAATAAATATCAGCAAGCGATGAAACAAGACCCGCATCAACTAATTGCTCTACCAATTTATCGCCCAAGCCTTCAATATTCATTGCGCGTCTTGAAGCAAAATGTCGAATTGCTTCTTTGCGTTGCGCGCTACAAAATAATTTTCCCGTACATCTTGCAACTGCCTCACCTTCTATTTGTTCAATGGCAGAATGACAGACAGGACAATGCTTGGGTAATTTTATTTTTCTTACTTGCGAAGATCGTTTAGCTGTGATCACACTGACAACTTCTGGAATGACATCACCTGCACGACGCACAATGACATGATCACCAATATGAATATCTTTGCGTCTTACTTCATCCATATTATGCAGGGTTGCATTACTGATGGTGACACCATGCACATGCACGGGTTTTAAACGTGCAACCGGTGTTAAGGCACCTGTTCTTCCCACTTGAAATTCAACTTCTTCAATAATGGTATGTGCTTCTTCTGCCGGAAATTTATGCGCAATGGCCCAACGCGGAGCGCGTGAAACAAAACCCAAGCGTTCTTGTTCTGCCAATGAATTCACTTTATAAACTACACCATCAATTTCATAGGGCAAGGCATCACGTTTCTTAGCCATTTGCTGATAATAGGCAAGACAGCCTGCAGCATCTTGCGCTACAGCAATCAAGGGACTGACACGCAAACCCCAATTACTAAGACAAGCCAATACTTCGCTATGTTTAGCGGGTAATTTCATTCCCTCTACTAGGCCAATGCCATAGCAATAAATGGCTAGCGGTCTCGATGCTGTGATTCTTGAATCTAATTGACGTACACTACCAGCGGCTGCATTACGCGGATTAGCAAATGTTTTTTCCTGTCTTGCTTCTGCTTGCTCATTCAATAAATTAAAACTTTTCTTTGAAATAAATACTTCACCTCGCACTTCTAAAACAGCAGGCAGGTTTCTACCTTGCAAGGTCAAGGGCACAGTGCGAATCGTTTTAATATTGTCAGTGACATCTTCACCAACGCTGCCATCGCCTCGAGTCGCCGCTTGCACCAAGCTGCCATTTTCATAGCGCAAACTAATGGCAAGTCCATCTAATTTTGGTTCACAACTATATTCAATAGGCGCTTCTATATGCAATCTTTCATGAATACGTTGATCAAAGGCAAGAATGTCTTCTTCTGTAAAGGCATTGTCTAAAGATAGCATAGGAATACTATGTGTAACGTTAGAAAATATTTTTAATGGAGGCGCACCCACCCTTTGCGTGGGTGAGTCAGGAGAAATTAATTCAGGATGTTTCTCTTCTAATTTTTTTAATTGCTGAAATAATTTGTCATAGTCAGCATCTGTCACACTAGGATCATCTAATACATAGTAACGATAATTGTGATCATAGATTTGTTGGTGCAGCGTCTCAATTTCTCTACGTAATTTGTCATCCGCAATTGTCAAGACGCCGTCTCCACCATATTCATGGCTTTTTCAATATCGACACTGACTAGACGTGATACACCAGGTTCATTCATGGTCACACCAATCAAATGCTCAGCCATTTCAATGGTAATTTTATTATGACTGATGAAAATGAACTGGGTCTTATCTGCCATCGCTTTCACTAGGTGAGTAAAGCGTAATACGTTTGCATCATCCAAGGCTGCATCGACTTCATCTAATAAACAAAATGGTGCGGGATTGAGATAGAAAATTGAAAAAATTAAAGCGATGGCCGTCAATGATTTTTCACCGCCAGACAAAAGATAAATTGAACTATTACGTTTGCCAGGCGGGCATGCCATCATGGTCACGCCTGCTGTCAGCAAATCATCGCTAGTCAATTCAAGATAGGCTTTGCCGCCGCCAAATACTTTGGGAAATAATTCCTGTAATCGATTATTGACTTGATCATAAGTATCTTTGAAACGCGTACGTGTTTCCTTATCAATTTTAGCAATCGCATCTTCCAAGGTTGCTAAACCCGCATTCAAATCTTCTATTTGCTTATCTAAATATTGCTTGCGTTCAAAACAAGCGGCATATTCATCAATCGCTATTAAATTAATCGGGCCTAAACGATTAATGCGCTGCACCACTTGATCTAATTTAGTCTGCCATTCTTCTGTGGAAATCGTTTGCGGCAATTGTTTTAGAATATCTTCCAAGGTAAATTCAGTTACCTTCAGTTGCTCAAGCAAGGTATCCGATTTAATTTTTCGCCCCTGCCAACTAACTCGTAAAGATTCCAATATGCCGCGCAAATGATTCGCGGATTTTTCCAACTGCTGACGTTTATCTTCCAAATTACGCAATTCTTGCTCAAGAGATTCTGTGGCAATGCGCGCTGAATTTAATTCGACTTCTACGCTAACATGCTTATCTAAAGCACGTGACAATGATTTTTTCAAGGTATCCATGGGCGGCATAGAGTTTAATTCACTTTGCAAGACAATCTTACGATCATTCAAGGTGCTTGATTGCGCTTGGAGCCGAGCAAAACTTTGCTGCAATGAAGATTTTTGCGATTTAGCCGTTTGCAAGCGAATTTCAAATTCATGCACTTGCGTCGTTTTCTTCGACGTATTTTCACGAATAACATGTAACTGCTGACGTACCACATCACGTTCAGCAATTAATTTTTCCCTGGATAAAGATTGCTGTTCTAATTCATTCAATGCTTGCTGCCAAAGCTCACGTGCTTGCTTAATCTCTGCTTCCGTTTGCTTCATTTGCTCCGCGCAATCTTGTTGATCTCGCGTGAAACGCTCAGCTTGCTGCTTTATTTCTTGCAAACGTTCTTGTTTCATTTTGCACTGTGCATTAATTTGTGCTGCCTGCCCTTGCGCTTGACCAAATGATTGCTGTAATTGATCACGGCGCTGTTCGAGACTTTGAATTTGTTCGCGGCGTTGTTTGATATTATTTTCTAAATCAGTCTGTGTTTTTTGCAGCTGTTCTACACGCACTGCCAATTGTTTTAATTCTTGCTCACGTTGGATCACACCGGCAGCGGGATCTTCCTGCCGCAGAATTTTCAGCCAAGAACGATTCAACCAAACACCATCACGAGTGACAATGGATTCATGCTCATCTAATGATTCACAGAGGGCGAGCGCCTCATCCAATGATTCTGCTGCATAAATGCCAGCAATCAAGGAAGCAATAGGCCATGAGGATTTGACTTTTTCACTCAGTAAAACACCTTTTGCTTTGGCATGCTGCGTCTCTTTTGCAGCTGGGTTTGATAAGACACACAAATTGCCTGATTTAAAGCTATCAATTTGTGAAGCGAGCTCTGATATTTCATCAACACAAATCGCTTGCAGACAAAAGCCCAAGGTTTTTTCAACCGCAAGTTCCCAACCACGATCGACTTCCATGCTCTGAGCAAGACGGGGCTTGTCTGTTAAATTATATTTCGCTATCCAAGGCGAGGCTGGATTATTACGCTGACCCAAAGCTGTTTGCTGCAGGGCTTCTAAAGAAGCTTGTTGACCGCGCAATTTTTGTAAATCATTACGCATCTTATCAAGATGAGAAGTCGAATCTTGCTGGCTTGCTTGCAAGGTGGAAATTTCATTACGCGTATCATTTAATTCTTTTTGTTGAATTTCTAATTTTTCAGCATAGTCATAGGATTGTTTATTTAAACTATCAAGTTCATTATCCAAGCTATTGAAATTAAAGCGGCCCTGATCTTGCAGCAATTGTTCTTGACGTTTTTGCAGCATAATCGTTTTCTGTTCTAAATGCTGTATACGTGTTTTTTCCACTTGGGCTGTTTGCGATGACTTCGCAGAAGCTTGATGGAAATCATCCCAAAGGACTTGCCATGACTGCATGGCATCATCGGCGGAGGATAATTCATTTTGCAATGCATAGCCTTCCTCACGTGCCGCCGTCAACATCGGTTCTAAGTGCACTATTTCACGCTCTAATTCTTGCGATTCATCTTCTGCTTCTGTCAATTGTGTTTTAACTGTTTGCCAATCATTTTCTGTTTGCTGCAAATCATTACGCCACTGCTGCTCGCGTTCTTGATGATGCAAAATATCTTGCTCAATGCGAGTAATTTCATTACCGACTGCATAATAACGACGCTGCACTTCTTGGAAGGCATCATGTGCTGCGCGTTGTTCATGACGTAATTGCTCAATATCTCTATCTGTCGTAATAATTTCGCTATTACGCGCTTCCAAGGCTGTTTCTTCATATTGAATTTTTAAGGTATCATCAACCATCAAGGCATCTAATTGACGCCATTGAATTGCATATAGTTCTGCTTGCAAGACACGCTCTTGCTGCTTGAGCGCTTTGAATTTTTCAGCCACATTAGCTTGATGTTTGAGATTGCTCAGCTGCTTTTCTAATTCTGCGCATAAATCATTAACTCTGGCGATATTTTCTTTGGCATGTGAAATTCGTAAAGAAGTTTCATGACGACGATCTTTATATTTTGAAATGCCAGCGGCTTCTTCGAGATAGGTACGTAATTCATCTGGCTTGGCTTCAATGATCTTGCTGATCATATTTTGACCGATTATGGAGTAACTTCTGGGCCCAAGCCCTGTTCCCAAAAAAAGATCAACCACATCGCGTTTACGACAACGAATACCATTCAAATAATAGATTGAATCAGAATCACGGTTAATGGAGCGCTTAATGGCGATTTCAGCGAAAGCTGCATATTCTCCGCCAATTTTTCCTTCGCTATTGTCAAATACCAGTTCTACTGAAGCTTGGCCAATGGCCTTGCGTGCATTAGAACCATTAAAAATAACGTCAGTTAGGGCTTCACCACGCAAATATTTAGGAGAACTTTCACCCATCACCCAAGTGATGGCATCAATAATATTGGATTTTCCGCAGCCATTAGGGCCAACAACCGCCACCCTATTGCTGGGCAGGGTAATTGTAGTCGGGTCAACAAAGGATTTAAAACCGGCTAATTTGATTTTTGCGAGCTGCATGTCACTACCCCTAACCTAAACTGTAGTCCACATTATGCCAGTACCTTGGGCATAGATTCCACAGGATAAATCGATTAAGCTAATAAAAGCATTAAGGATGGCGCAGGCCTGCGCTATCCCAAAGACCGTCAAAGGACCAGCACTATGCAAAAAAGGACGACAAAAGCGATCTGGCTACCCTATCTGGCCGCTATTTTAGGCATCCTTTTTTCTATTACGCTCTGGTATAGCTACCTTAAACTTCTGCCCCAGCCCGCCTGGATCATACTCTTTTTAGGCCTGGCATTATCATTACTCACTGCTGCTATTATTCGTATTCTGCAATTAGCTACACAAAGAGCCTCTTCTCTTAATCAAGCCAATCAAGATTTAAAAAAAGAAATAGGCGAAAGAATCAATGCGGAAGAAATCAAGCAAAAACTAGAAGTAGCCTTATTACAAGGGCAGAAATTGCAAGCCATTGGCACTCTCGCAAGCGGTATCGCCCATGATTTTAATAATATCTTGTATGCCATTATTGGTTATATTGAAATAGCTCGAGAAGATGTAGAAAAAAATAGTTTAACCCATAAAAATTTAGGCAAGGTATTAGATGGCTGTCATCGCGGGCAAGAATTGATATCGCGTATTCTGGCTTTTAGCCGCCGCCAACAACAGCATTTTGAGATTATCAATCTCAAATCAACCATTGAAGCTGCTCTAGCTCTATTGAAACCCACCATTCCAGCAAGCGTACTCATTCAATTTCATTCAAGCACTCAAATCATGGCCTTGGGCAATCAAACACAAATACATCAGGTACTCGTCAATATTATTAATAATGCCGTCGATGCCATGGATGGAGAAGGCGAAATCAATATTGAATTGGCAAAAGTTGAGGTGACTGATCCCCTATTAAAACAATTACCGACTAAAACAGCCAAGGCTTATTGTAAAATTGAAATCAGCGATAATGGCCATGGCATGGATCAATCCATGATGGAACGCATTTATGAACCTTTTTTTACGACCAAAGAAGTAGGCAAGGGAACAGGTCTAGGACTTTCCATTGTACATTCTATTGTGAAAGCGCATGGCGGCGAAATCACGGTGCATAGTCAGTTAGGACAGGGAACGACATTTGTGATAATACTACCGGAATATCAATAAGGAGGTCATATGGCAACAATTTTATTAGTCGAAGATGATGATCTGGTGAGAGATATGTTAACGCAAATATTAGAACGCGCTTCGCATCAAGTGATTTGTGCAGCAAATGGTGAAGAAGCAACGGAAGCTTTGAAAAATGCAAAACCGGATATTATGGTAACCGATATTATCATGCCGAAAAAAAGCGGTATTACTTTGATTTCCGAAGTCAGAAACCGTCATCCGCAAATGGAAATTATTGCCATTTCTGGCGGCGGCCGTTTAGATCCGACCGGCTATCTTGATTTATCTGAAACCCTAGGTGCTTCAGTCTCATTTGAAAAACCCATCGATAATACGGCCTTATTAATGGCGATTGATTTATTATTGCATGGTAAGAAAGAAAAAATGCCTACCTAGGCCTTATCCTGCCAATATCTTGCGTGAACGCGACGATATAATATTGGCGCTTGACCGAGATGGTATTCAATGCTGCCAGAAAGTGCCGTATTAAATTGCGCTGCATGAATGCTTTGATAGGCAGAAACCACACTGGGATGAGGAAAATGATAGCGATTGAGATAACCTGTTGCATATAAGACAGAGGAAGGATGAACGGCTGCCACAAATTTTCGTGAACATGATGTTTTACTCCCATGATGCGGCGCAACTAAAATAGTCGCTCTTAATGCGCTCGCATTTTGCTTTAATAAGGCTGTTTCAGCTTGTTTTTCGATATCGCCTGTCAGCAAAATACTTTGTACGCCATTATCTATACGCAAGACACAGGAACTATCATTGCTAAGACCTAAATGATCCATAGCAGGATAAAGAAAAGTGAAGCGCACTTTGTCCCATTGCCAACTCATTCCGCTGCTACAATAATCGGTGACTGCAGTTTTGATTTTCTCTGGCACGCTAGTCTTGATACTTAAAACAGGCATTGCAGCAAGTAAACTAGAAGCACCACCAATATGATCATTGTCGCCATGACTGATGACCAGCATATCAACTTTTCGAGCTTGAATTGAATGTAAATAGGGAACAAGTACACGCTCGCCCATATCTTGATAAAAGCTGGAACCCGCATCATAGATGAGTAAATGCGTTTGTGTTTGAATCACTGCAGACAATCCCTGTCCTACATCCAATAAGGTAAACCATACATCGCCTTCATTCGGCCAAGGTGTTTGATAAAAATATAAGGGCAATAGCCAAACGATACTTAAACATCGACCCGGTGCGCCGCGAGGCATGAGCAATAAAATAATAGCGATGATACTCGAAAAAAATACGGAATAACTTGTGATTGCATGCTGCCATGAGGCAAATGAATAATGCGAAAACCAAGTTAAGATGATCCACAATATCGATAAATTATAATTCGCAGCATACAATAATAATTTGCCTAAGGGCGGTATGATAAATAGGAAAATACTGCTCAAAACGCAAAATGGCATAATGCAAAATTCTAACCAAGGAATAGCCGCACAATTAGCCGCAAAAGAGATAAGGGATGTTTCTTGAAAGAAAAATAAAGTCATGGGCATTAATCCAAGTGCTAGCACCCATTGCACTCTGCCCCACTTCCACCACCAACCTCGCGGCGCTAAGCGTCCCTGCATGCCATAAATAATTAAGGCGATGCTGACAAAGGAAAGCCAAAAACTTTCTGATAATACACTGAGAGGATTAAATAATAATTCGATGAGTAAAACACTTGCCCAAATATGCCAGATAGCTAATTTTCGCCGCATGAGTAAGATAATAATCAGTAAAACCAGCATGAAACAGGCGCGGCGTGTCGGTAAAGAAAAACCCGCTAATAAACTGTAAAAACTTGCAACTAATAAAGCAGAAGCTGCGCCTGCGAGTTTTACAGGACAATGCAGCATCAAGTAAGTTGAACGCCGCCATAGCCAACTCACTGCAAGATGCACAAAAGCGGCAAGCATAGCAATATGTAAACCCGCAATGGCCATGAGATGATTTGTGCCTGTTTGCCGCAAGATTTTCCAATCCGCGGATGTTGCACCACTATGATCACCCAGCATCAGCGCAGAAAGCCAGGGCAGATTAGGTGAGGCCGGTAAAAGAGAAGCAATTTTATCGCGCAATCTTTGTCGTAATTGATCTATCGGATGATGATACCAATAAGAACTCATGCGCCTATTATCACTGCTATTTATCACATAGCCTTTAGCACGGATTCCATTCTGAAATGCCCAAGCTTCATAATCACTGGTGCCAGGATTTTGCAAGCCGTGAATCGATTTTAATTTTACTTTCAATTGCCATGACTCTCCCACTTTTAATTGTTGACTGTCATCTTGCCATGACAATAGTAGGCGCCTATCTTTAAGATCAAGATTTTGCAGACGATCTAAAGAAAATAAAAAGCGCTGGCCCCATTTATCTTTTGCAGGAAGTGACGCAATTTCACCGCTGATGATTAATGGCTTGACTTGCAAGTCAGGTGATAGAGACCAGGATAAAATTTGATGTGCCTGCCAAGCGCTCCAAGTAAAACCTAGGATGCAAGCTGTTATTAAATAGAAATGTGAGATGCGCTTATGCAGGCATAAGTGCAATACTAGGCTTAGTAGTAAGATGATAAGTAAGAAGGAAGGTGATGGCAGCTTGGATAATTGTTGCAGGCAGACATCGCCCGCGAGAAAGGCAAGGGTAAAGAGAAACATGGGATATCCTTATGAGAAGTGATGATTTGATCGCAGCTTAGGTTGGGTGTTCTTTATGGGCGTTTGTCGTTGCTGAAGTGTTCGTCGTTGTTGAAGTGTTCGTCGTTGCTGAAGCGTTCGCCGTTATTGCAGCGTTCGTCGTTATTGCAGCGTTCGCCGTTGCTGAAGCGTTCGTCGTTATTGCAGCGTTCGTCGTTGTTGAAGTGTTCGTCGTTGTTGAAGCGTTCGTCGTTGCGAGGAGTGCTTTTTACGACGAACGCTGCAATAACGACGAATGCTTCAACAACAACGAACGCCCACGTAAAAAGCACTCCCGCAACAACAACTCACCTTCTAGCTTTTTTAGTACTCGTATTACTCTCCAGATTTTCCTTATCTTCCTCTCCACCCTCCTCCATCTTTCTTTTTAAGCTAATTTGCTTTTTAAACGCTAACTTTTCAAATTCTCCTAATTTACTTTCTAAAAAATTCAAGCAAATAATCGACGGATGAGTAGAAAAATCATGTGCGCGAGAACTAAAATTAATTTTATTAAAAAATATTTCATTTTTTAAAGGCTGCATAATTGAGTTGATAAACTCAATCACTACATGTCGATCAACACCTAATGAATTAAGCAAATAAGCATAAATAATATTTGATAAGGTTATTGCATAATCTTTTTTTGATTCGAAACCAGCCGCTTTCATCAATGCAGCAGAGAGTGCAGTTTCATGTGAACTATTTGCAGCGCATAGAATAACGATTGATCCAAAATAGGTATTGGCATGCTTTAAATATGTCAAAGCAAGTCCAGCTTGATGAAGACCAGGTAAAGTTTTCTTAAAGTTAATTAAAGTATTTTTAATTAATTCAATATCGATAATAATAGATGGTTGAGAAATATTAAATGTCGCCTTTGCGTGTCTTTGAACTTCTTCTAACATTTCCATCAAATAACGAATAGACTCATTCACTGCAAGTTGTCTAGGTGTTTTACCTTCTAAATTTAAAGCCAAGGGATTAGCGCCCGCTTGAACTAACAATGCAATCATTTTTTTATATTTGATCAGCTCTTCCTGAGTACTCTCCATTGCCAATTTTGCCGCAGCAAGATGTAGCGCTGTTTGCCCTGTCTCTATCGAGGCAAAATTAATGCAAACCGGGTGTTGAATGAATAAGTTAATGATCTCTAATCTGCCTTGAGAAACAGCCAGATGCAAAGGAATATCAGCTTGTGAACCAATAGGATCATTTAATTTTAATTTTTTATTATTAAGCAGCACTTCAACAACCTTGGGATGATTATTCACAATTGCAACATGCAGAGGTGAAGAATTGCCAACACAGAGATTTACATTCGCATAATTGCGGCAAAATAGATCTACAATGCGAGAATAACCCCGAGCAGAAGCTAAATACAAGGGTGTTACTTTTTTAATATCGCGCGCATCAATATCGAAATGATGACTTAATAATAACTCACAGGTATTGGGTCTATTATTTGCAACAGCTAGATACAACAAATTTCTATTGTCAGCATCATGATGGTGGATAAATCGCACATATAATTCTTGCTGCTTTTCTTGGACATAATTTAAAAAAAGTTTCAATGCGGCATCATATCCTTTTTGCACAGCCTCGATGATGGTTTTTATCGCCTCGTTAAATATAAATTCGGGATCGATTAGGGGCACCTCATGATCAGTTAAATATTGCATGACATCTGCATGGCCATGCGCTAATGCGAAGTAAATCATCGGTAATTTGCCTATTCTAACGTCTAGCTTAGCCCCTTGGGCATGCAAGCATTTAATAATAGGCAAATATCCACGATAAGCAGCTATCGACAAGGCAGAGTGATCGCCCGCTCTCCAAAGGGTATCCGCTCTAGCACCGTGACTTAGCAATAATTCAATCGCTTCTAAATTACCCATGTTAGCTGCTACAGTGAGAGGATCAGGAAGATTATAGCGAGTAAAACACAAATTGGGGTCAGCCCCTAACTCCAATAATACTTTCAATGAAGATACTGAGGATAGTTTAGTTGCAAAATAGGCAGGAGGACAATCTTCACCGATTCTTAAGCTTGATACATCAATACCTTCTAATATGTAGCGCAATTGAGCACCGCCAATATTTAAAATAATCGCCCACTTAAGTAATTCTCCAGGTTCATAAGCTGGCTGATATTCACATAATTGTGAGAAAATATAATGATTCAACAAAGGATCATTGATTTTTTTTACTAATGAATATAATTCAGTTTTTATTGCTAAACCCAGCATAGCCATAATTTTCTGATAGGGCTCACTGCTTTTTTTTACGATGACTATCTTGCCTTCGTCTGGAAATAAAAAATCTTCAAACAATGCCTGATCCAATATTTTCTTTTGAAATGCTTTGACTGGATAGATATCTTCTAATTCTGCGTACATGTATAAACAAACTTGATTATTTTCTTTAACTATCATCGGTATCTTATGATGATGTTCATACAGGCGAATCATATCATCTAGAATAGCATGATGACCCTGAGGTATTGTAATCAAACAGAACGAGGGAAATGGAATCGTTTGGCCCTGCTTTAACATCTCAATATTAAATGATTGTTTTAATAAAGATTCGACATCACCATCTTGCAGCAAAAGAAAAATGAATCTATTCGCATGATCTAAATACTGATATCTTTGCTTGGCAATCGTTGAAAACAATCGACAAGATTGATGCTGCTCTATGGCGGCATTTTCAATCGATTGATTAGCCTCTTTATCAAAATAAAACTGTAAGTTTTCCTGCCAAATGCTATCGATTCTAGTTACAGAAAATAGATATGAATTACTTAAAGCAAGATGATAGAGATCAATAGGATTTAAATACTGACAGATGATCGCTAAGATCTCTGGCGGCATTGAATCAAGTTTTTCTTCTATAATATCATGAGCTTGCATGCTAGTTCCTCGTTATATTATTTATAAGAATGCAATGACAGATCAAGCATCATACTAGTTCTTTGGTATTAAATCTATCAACATATCTAATAATAATGGCGAGTTATTTAAACAGGGAATAAAAATAAATTCCTTTCCACCCAAGGACAGCCATTGCTGCCTCAGTCTAATATTAATTTCTTCTAAGGTTTCCAGACAATCCATTACAAAGGAAGGTGAAACGATGGCAATATTTTTTCGGCCCTGTTTAATCAAATCAGGCAGCAATAAATCAGTATAAGGTTTAATCCAAGGCGTGCGTCCCAAACGCGATTGAAAGGAAACCGCATATTGATCTGATGAATAAGCTAATTCTTTTGCGATCAATTGAGAACTTGCATAGCATTGCCCACGATAGCAATATAAATTGTTTGCGGTGATCGGTGGACAAGGAGAAAGATGATCACAGCCAGCATGACAGTGACTCTTATTAATATGACGTTCCGGCAAGCCATGATAGCTAAATAAAAGCAAATCAATATTTCGTCCCTGCGTGTGCTTTTTAATCATGTCTGCATAAGCAGTGATATAAGCTGGATGCGCATAGAAATCATGTTGCACAGTTAAACTGGGCAGGTTCCATTGTTTGGCAAAAAATTTGAATACGACTTCAAGTGCAGAACCTGTTGCTGCAGAAGAATATTGTGGAAATAAAGGAAGCACAGTTAAAGAATCTATTTCATCCCAGTGATAAGAAGCCAATGCTGTTTCAATACTGGGTTGACCATAGCGCATGCCTAATTCGACTTGATAATTGTCGCCTAATTTTTCCGCCAAGGTTTGTTTTAATTGCTCACTGTAAACAAGTAAGGGAGAACCGATGTCGAGCCAAATTTTTTGGTAAGCCTTGGCCACTTTGCGATATCGGAGCGGCACAATGAAGGCATTCACTAAGGGATAGCGTAGCCAAGCGGGTAAATCAATGACACGTTTGTCATTTAAAAATTGACTGAGATAATGTTTGACGGATGCTGGGTCACAGTGATCGGGCGTGCCAAGATTGATTAATAAGATAGCTTGTTTAAACATATTACCACTCCAAACGATAGACATCAGACAGCATTCAAATACGAAATAGTCGTTCAGTAAGGAGGCCTTCCCCCACCGGGGGAAGGTGCCCAACGGGCGGATGGGGGAATAAAAATGCAATTATTATTACTACTCCCCCATCCGCCTTTGGCACCTTCCCCCGGTGGGGGAGGGCCTCCTTACTGAACGCTTTTGTGATATTAAAATGCTGCTTTAGTTTTATTATTCATCAACACAGTCTGCTAAATTTCCACCAACATCCCCGCTTCAATCCTCAATACCCTCTGCGCCCTCTTCGCAATCAAAGGATCATGCGTCACCATAACAACACTCGTCTGATGTGACTTTTGTAAATCAAAAAATAATTGCAATACACGATCAGCATTAGTGGGATCTAAATTCCCCGTTGGCTCATCAGCTAACACACATAGCGGTTCAGCGGCCAAGGCACGCGCAATCGCAACACGTTGGCGCTCACCACCTGATAATTGACCCAGACGATGCTGCCTACGATCCTTCAAACCGACTTGTTCTAATAAATATTCTGCTCTTTCTTGAATAAGTTTAGGTTCATCACCACGAATGAGAAGCGGCATTGCTACATTTTCTAAGGCAGAAAATTCCGGTAATAAATGATGGAATTGATAAACAAAACCTAAATGACGATTACGCAATTGACATTTTTCATTTTCAGATAATGTTCTCAAATCAGCACCATTTAGCATGACTTGCCCGCTACTCGGTTGATCCAAACCACCAAGTAAATGCAATAAAGTACTCTTGCCAGAACCAGAACTACCGACAATCGCGACCATTTCACCTGCTTGCACAGTTAAATTAATATCTCGCAAGACTTCTATTTTAGCCGCACCATCTAAATAGGTTTTTGCTAATTGATGACAATGCAGAACGGGATTACTCATATCTTAATGACTCCACAGGATCTGTTTTTGAAGCACGCCATGCAGGATAAATGGTCGCTAAAAAACTTAAAATCAATGCAGCTGCACTGATTTTAATAACATCGCCTGCTTCAATTTTTGATGGCAAGTAATTAACGAAATATACATTTGACGAAAGAAATTGTACGTGAAAAACATGCTCTATCCAATTCACAATGTCAGTCACATTAGAAGCCAAGGATAGTCCGCCTAATAATCCTAATAGCGTTCCTAATAAACCAACCAAACCACCTTGAACCATAAAAGTCATCATGATCATTCTGGGTGTCGCGCCAAAGGTACGTAAAATAGCAATGTCAGATTCTTTTTCACTGACGATCATAATCAATGTTGAAACAAGATTAAAAGCAGCCACTGCAATGATGAGTAATAAAATAAAAAACATCATGGTTTTTTCTAATTGAACCGCATGAAAAAATTCGCCGAATTGATCAGCCCAAGTTGTGATGCTGACATTAGGCGTTAATTCACTTGCTAGCCTATGCGCTACTTGTTGCGCGGCAAAGACATCTTGAATGTTAAGATGTAGGCCGGAAATATTGGAACCCAAGCCCAGTAATTTTTGCGCGTCATTTAATTGAATGAAACCAATGCCTCGATCAAAACCAAAACCACTGCCTGCACGAAAGATACCAACCACCGTAAATTGTTTATAACGAGGAATAATACCAACGGGAGACATGCTGACCTGCGGCGTAATCACAGTGACCTTATCACCCATTTTTGCGAATAAGCGATTTGCCAAATCTTCACCGAGCACAATACCAAATTTGCCAGCTTGTAAATTATTTAACTGACCTTGCACCATTTTATTGGCGACTTGGGAAACCGTTTTTTCTTCATCAGGCAGCACACCAAATAAAATAGAGGGTTGAGTTGAACCTGAATAATTCAGCAAAATTTCACCCGTCACAAATGGCGCTGCTGCAGTGACAGTGGGCACTTGCATCAGCGTTTTTTGTAAGGGCTGCCAGCCTGACACATAGCCTGTATCACTACTTAAAGTAATGGGCGGCACCATACTAAAAACACGATTCTTGATTTCTCGATCAAAACCATTCATCACAGAAAGTACAGTAATTAATACTGTCATACCCAAGGCAATACCAATGATTGAGATGGCAGAAATAAATGAAATAAAATGATTGCGGCGTTTTGCGCGCGTATAACGTAACCCAATAAAAAGAGCTGCCGGTTTAAACATGGGGTCGTTGTGCTCCCTTAAATAAGGTGAAAAAATTCTCTGTGGTTTGTGCGGCTAAGGTTTCCAAAGAAATGCCGCGTAGCGCTGCAAGATATTCAGCCGTATATCGTGTATAGGCTGGTTCATTTGGCTTGCCGCGTTTGGGATTGGGTGCAAGATAGGGCGAATCTGTTTCTAATAACATTCGCTCAAGCGGTACTTGTCTTGCTGTTGCCTGTATTTTTTCCGCATTTTTAAAGGTGACAATACCCGAAAAAGAAATATAAAAACCCATTGCTAATGCACGCTCTGCGGAAGGCCAATCTTCAGTAAAACAATGCATGACTCCGCCGATTTCACTGACCTTTTCTTTTTGCATTAAATTTAAGGTGTCTTCAATGGCATCACGTGTATGCACAATCAAGGGTTTTTGCAAGGTTTTTGCTGCACGAATATGAGCACGAAAACGTTCACGCTGCCAAGTTAAATCACCTTCTGAACGAAAATAATCTAATCCTGTCTCACCGATTGCAATCACTTTTTTTGCTTGCCCTAATTTTACTAATGTGGCTTCATCAACTTCTTCTGCACGCTCATTGGGATGCAAGCCGACTGATACACCAACACCATCATAAGTCTCTGCGATTTTTAACACACGAGGAAAATCTTGTAAATTGACTGATACATTTAATAAATATTTTACACCCTGTTCATACGCGCGCTTGATGACTTGTGATAAATCATCATGATCTTGACTCAGATCAAGCATGTGCAAATGACAATGTGAATCAACGAGAAACATGTGCGCGGCTCCAACGAATCAATATATTTTCTATGAGCAATTGCTTATTCAAATTAATGCCAGACATGATTTGACTGCGCACTTGCTGCAAATAAGACATCAAATGTATGCTTTCCATCATTGGGATTTCATTTATGACCTGCCTTAATTGCGATAGAAAATTTTGATTGATAATGCTTTCCGGTTTGCCGCCCACTTGCAAATGCAGCAAATCAATTATCCAACTTAGCATATCATCTAAAAATTGCCTGCTATCCATCGCTTGTATTTTCACTGCAGCAGTTAAGGGATCTGCCAAGCGCTGCTTAAGCGCATACAATAATTCAAATAATTCCTGTCGTGCAAGGACGCGATTAGTCTGCTGCCATTCTAAGGCGGCAAGCGGTGCACCATGCGCTAAATTTAATAATAAATTAGCATCAATCGATTGGTCTTTTAACTGGTTTTTCAGCCAAGCTAAAGCTGGTTCACGCTTAGGTTGAGAGAAAGTGATCCGTTGACAGCGACTCAAAATAGTTGCGGGCAAATGCGATACTTCATCACAGACTAAAATGAGAATGGCGCCAGGTGCGGGCTCTTCCAAGGTTTTTAATAAGGCATTAGCCGCATTGATATTCATTTGATTAGCCGATTGAATCACCACAAGACGATATTCACCTTGCAATGAAGTTTGCTGCACAAATTCATTCAGCGCGCGAATTTGATCGACTTTAATAGCATGACCTGCTTCTTCCGGCTCTATCCAGCATAAATTAGAGTGGGTTTTATTCGCTGTAATAAATCGGCGCGTATGGCATAGGGCATCTTGACATCCTTCATTAGGACAAAGTAAAAGATGCGCTGCTTCAATGGCAAATTTTAATTTACCCAAGCCATAAATACCCGTCAGTAAATAGGCATGAGCTAGGCGCCTTGTTTGTTTAGCATGAGAAAACTGCTGCCATTGTGCGGTCTGCCAAGGAAATATCATGCCTGCTCTATCATCCATTTTTCTAATACCTGTTTAATTTGCTGTTCTACTTCAGGCAGCGATAAATTAGCATTAATTATTTTCATACGCTCTGGTGCTTGCTTTGCACGTTGTAAATAAGCGTCACGTACACGTTTGAAAAAATCATTTTTCTCTTGTTCGATGCGGTCTTTTTCTCCGCCTCTTTTTGCAGCACGTTCTTCACCTAAAGCAGGTTCGACATCCAGTAAGAGCGTTAAATCTGGCTGGCATTGACCTACAATCCATTCATCTAAATACTTGATACGATCGATGGACACACCGCGGCCACCGCCTTGATAGGCATAACTTGCATCGACAAAGCGATCTGATACAACCCATCGGCCAGCCTGCAAGGCTGGCATAATGACTTCTTGCAAATGCTGGGCTCGGCCTGCAAACATAAGTAATAATTCTGTGTCTGCTGTTATGACTTCAGCACTCTCGGGATGCAAAATTAATTTACGCAGTGTTTCTGCCAATGGTGTACCGCCAGGTTCACGTGTCCACACCACTTCTTTTTTTTCTTTGAGTAAATAATTTTTAATAAATGCGAGCGCCGTGCTCTTACCCGCACCTTCTATACCTTCGATTGTAATTAATTTTCCTCTCTTCATTGAAATCTTCGCCTTTTATTTATTAGCAGCTTGTTTTACCGCAACATTGTGATCCACCAATGTTTCACTAAATTGATGGCTGCCATCTCCTTTGGCCACAAAATAATAATAGCCATGCTGCTGTGGTTTAACGGCCGCTTCTAAGGACGACCAACCTGGCACGGCAATGGGTGTTGGCGGCAAACCTTTATGCAAATAAGTATTATAAAGAGTATTTTCTTGTAAATCTTTTTTATGAATCTTACCATCATAACGCGTACCTAAACCATAAATCACCGTGGGATCAAATTGGAGTAGCATTCCCTTATTTAAACGATTAATTAATACACCCGCAATAATGGGGCGTTCTGTATCAAGATAAGCCTCCTTTTCAATCAAAGAAGCGGCAATCAAGGCATCATAGGCCTTGTGATAGGGCAGACCAGGCGAACGCATTTGCCAAATTTCCTCGAGTTTTTTCTGCATTAAAATAAAAGCTCGCTTTAAGATGACCAAGTCTTGCGTATCTCTGGTGTAATAATAACTTTCGGCAAAAAATTCTCCTTCCGGTGATAGTGCTGGCTGCCCCAATCTTTCCATGATTTCCAGATCTGTTAATGAGGCGGTTAAATGCTGCATGCTTTGTGCTTGGGCTAATGCTTGACGTAATTGATTAAATGACCAGCCAGGTATGATGGTGAAAGTATGATAGAGAACACCTGTACCCGTTGTGACTTGCCGCCAAATAGAACGCGGCGTTGAACCTGGCGGAAAAACATATTCCGCTGTTTTTAATTGTGCTTTTTTTTGCGGATAAATATACAGGGAAAATAACCAGGGATGAGTGAGTACGCCTTGTTGAGCTAATTCACTGATCAAGGTTTTTTTGGAAAGATTGGGACGCAGATAATAGACATAGCCATTTGGCTGGGATACGACAGAGGTGCATAGGCTATACCAAAAGATAATTAAACAAGTGGCTGGTAAAAGAACTGCGTAAAGTAAGGGTTTTTTCATACTTTCCTCAGGCGTTCGGGAAGGGCGAATTATTTATTTTAGCTTAAATGGCGGGGTTGATGATACCTTTTGAGACGACGCAAAAAGCGTACCCTCACCCCCTGCCCCTCTCCCCTCGCAAAAAACGCTCCGGGAGAGGGGAGCGTCCTTTCCTATGTCGAGGAGAAAATTTAGAACGCTCCCCTCTTCCGGAGCGTTTTTTGCGAGGGGAGAGGGGCAGGGGGTGAGGGTTCAAAGAATATCAAACCTTCCTAAACACCAAGGTCCCATTAGTCCCGCCAAAACCAAAGGAATTAGACACAGCAATATCCATTTGCATCGTCTGTGCCTGATGCGGCACGAGATTCAAATCACAGCCTTCACTAGGGTGATCTAAATTAATGGTCGGTGGAGCGACTTGATCACGCAATGCTAATATACAAAAAATAGCTTCAACTGAACCTGCCGCACCCAGTAAATGGCCGGTCATCGATTTAGTAGAACTGACAGCCAAGCGATAGGCATGATCACCAAAACTGCGTTTAATGGCCATAATTTCTAATTCATCACCAGCAGGTGTCGAAGTACCATGCGCATTGACATACTGCACTTGCTGGGGTTCTATACGAGCATCATTTAATGCTGCCGTCATTGAAAATGCCGCGCCCCTACCTTCAGGATCAGGCGAAGTCATGTGATAGGCATCTGCACTCATAGCAAAGCCGATGAGTTCAGCATAAATTTTTGCGCCGCGCGCCTTAGCATGCTCATATTCTTCTAAGACAATAACGCCAGCACCATCACCCAAGACAAAGCCATCACGGTCTTTATCCCAAGGACGGCTTGCTTTTTCAGGTTCATCATTACGTGTGGATAAGGCACGCATAGCAGCAAAACCAGAAACGCCCAATTTAGTCGTTGCCATTTCCGCTGCACCAGCCACCATCACATCTGCTTCACCATACATGATAGAACGCATAGCCATGCCGATATTATGCGTGCCTGTCGTGCAAGCTGAAACTAAGGCAATATTAGGGCCCTTCATGCCATATTGAATCGACAAATTACCTGCCACCATATTGATTAGGGCGCCAGGGATGAAGAAGGGAGATATGCGGCGCGGTCCAGATTCTAGTAAAGTAGAATGATGTTTTTCGATACTCGGCAAACCGCCAATACCAGAACCAATTGCCAAACCGATACGATGTGCATTTGCTTCAGTGACTTGCAAGCCTGAATCTTCAATTGCCTGGATAGCAGCAGCCATACCATATTGAATAAAGATATCTCGTTTTCTGGCTTCTTTTTCCAGCATATACTTTGTGACATCAAAGTTTTTTACTCGGCTGCAAATACGACAGCTTAAGTCAGAAGCATCAAAATGATCTATGGCTGCAACCCCACTCTTACCCGCCAAAATAGCCTGCCAAGTCGTAGCGACATCGTGACCCAGCGGAGTCACCATGCCCATACCTGTTATTACAATGCGCCGTCTATTCAAATGCTGCACCTTATTAGCCTGCTTTAGATTCTTTTTCCATGCGTGTCACAATATAGTTGACAGCATCTTTGACAGTAACAATTTTTTCTGCTTCATCATCGGGTATTTCAGTTTCAAATTCTTCTTCAAGTGCCATCACTAATTCAACGGTATCCAATGAGTCAGCACCTAAATCATCCACAAATGAAGCATCTATGGTGATTTCATCTTCTTTGACGCCTAATTGTTCAACAACAATTTTTTTCACTCTTGCTTCAATTTCACTGGTTTTCGTGTTCATGTTTATTCCTCTCTATCATTTGCTTAAGTTGTTAAGTTGTTAGGGATAGCCTAGTTTATTCAAAAAACATCAAGTTGCAACTAATTCGTGTACATCCCGCCATTTACATGCAAGGTCTGGCCAGTGATATAACCAGCGGCAGGTGAGGCAAGAAATACGACTGCAGCAGCAATATCTTCTATTGTACCTAATCTTTGCATGGGAATTTTTTGGAAAATGGCTTCACGCTGTTCATCGGATAAGGCATTGGTCATATCGGTAGCAATAAAGCCTGGTGAAACGGTATTCACCGTAATATCGCGCGATCCTACTTCTAATGCTAAGGCCTTAGTAAAGCCAATGACACCCGCTTTCGCAGCGGCATAATTGGCCTGCCCTGGATTACCTGTAGAACCTACGACTGAACCAATATTAATGATCCTACCCCCTCTTGCCTTCAACATATCGCGAATACAACTCTTGGCCAAACGGTAAATCGAGTTCAAATTAGTATCGATGACTTGCTGCCATTCTTCTTCTTTCATTCGCAAAAAAAGATTATCTTGGGTAATCGCTGCATTATTAACCAAAATATCGACGGGGCCATATCGTTCTTTAATCGCTGCAATCGTGCCTTCTACTGAAGATTGAGAGGTCACATTTAAGGCCATACCATGGCCTGTAATACCCTCACTTTGAAAAAGTTGGGTAATGGTATCAGCACCTTCTTGGGTTGTAGCAGTTCCTACAACGACTGCCCCCTGATACCCTATCGCTAATGCTATGCCACGACCAATTCCACGGCTTGCGCCAGTGACCAAGCTAATTTTGCCTTTTAATATATCACCACGAGACATGCTAGACTCCCCCCTACACACCTAAAGTATCTGCGGTCGTTAATAAGTCCAAGTGTGTATCAATACGTTTATTTAAGCCTGTTAATACCTTACCAGGACCACATTCTATCACTGTTTTTATGCCTGACTGGATAAAATACTGGACAATACTTACCCAAAGTACGGGCGAATATAATTGCTTGATTAAGCCCGCTCGAATCGCAGCCGCATTTTCATAAGGACGCGCTTCTACATTACTTACCACAGGAATAGTTGGCATTTGCAGAGCAACATCAGCCAATTGAACTTGCAAGCGATCTGCTGCCGGACGCATTAATACACAATGAGAAGGTACGCTCACAGGAATCAGCATAGCCAGTTTTGCGCCCTGTTCTTTTGCTAAGATAATGGCACGCTCTACGGGTGCCAAATGCCCCGCCACAACAACTTGACCAATACTGTTGTAATTGGCCGGTGAAATCACTTCATCTGCCGAATGCGCGGCTTTCTCACAAATCGAAATGATGCTTGCATCATCCAATCCGATGATGGCAGCCATGGCACCTTCTTCTGCTGATACAGCTTCCTGCATATATTGACCACGAGCAGCCACTAATTTTACCGCATCACTAAATTTTAATGCTCCGGCACAAACCAGTGCCGAATATTCACCCAGACTATGGCCTGCTAACATGGCCGGTTCAATTGATGAAGTGGTTTGTAAAACTTTCCAGATTGCATAAGAAGCGGTTAATAAGGCAGGCTGCGTATAAACAGTTTGATTTAATTGTTCAACGGGGCCTTGCTGGACTAATTGCCACAAGTCATAGCCTAATACTTGCGAAGCTTCAGCAAAGGTTTCTTGTACGCTAGGATATTTTGCAGCAATGCCTCTCAACATCCCTACTGATTGCGACCCTTGACCAGGAAAAACGACAGCTAGTGTATTTGTCATGCTTTAATACCTCACTAATGCTGAGCCCCAGGCTAGACCGCCGCCAAATCCTTCCATTAATAATAATTGTCCGCGTTTAATCTGCCCTGCACGCACAGCCAAATCTAAGGCTAAGGGAATAGAAGCACTGGAAGTATTGCCTTGATTTGCCAAAGTCAATGCCACACGATCTAGCGGTAAATTTAATTTTTTCGCCATCGCTTCAATAATACGAATATTAGCTTGATGCGGAATCAGCCAATCAATCGCTGATTTTTCTAATTGATTAGCTGCCAAGGTTTCATCAAATAAATCACCTAAAATATTAACCGCTAATTTGAATAATTGATTACCCATCATTTTGACGGTTTCAAAGGTGGGTGATTGACTGGTTGCTAAAGGAAGATAGAGCACATCTTTGTAATTACCATCCGCATGTAAATGCGTTGATAAAATACCAGGCTCCTCACTTGCACCTAATAATACAGCACCGGCACCATCACCAAATAAGACACAAGTACTGCGATCATTCCAATCAACAATACGCGACATGACTTCACTGCCAATCACTAGGGCATTTTTGATGGTGCCATTACGAATGTATTGATCTGCAATACTTAAACCATACATGAAACCAGCGCAAGCAGAGGCATTTAAATCAAAGGCAGGACAGCCAGAAATTCCATAGCGCGCTTGTAATAAACAAGCCGTACTCGGGAAAACAAGTTGCGGCGTAGTTGAAGTCACAATAATCATGCCAATGTCTGCGGGTTCTAAACCTGCAGCAGCCAAGGCATTTCGCCCAGCCGTATCAGCCATGGTCGCAGCATTTTCATGCGTGCCCGCAATATGTCTTTGTTTAATTCCCGTGCGTTCAATGATCCATTCGTTAGTTGTATCAACCATTTTTTCTAAATCGAAATTGGTGAGAATTTTTTCTGGTAGAAAACTACCTGTGCCCAAAATTTTTGAATACATCATGAGTGACTTCCTTGCGGCGGTAAGGATGATTTAACTAATTGCTCGACTTCATGGCGAATACGTTCGGGAATATTTTTTTCTGCACTAATCATCGCTTCTTCAATTGCATGAGTAAAGCCACGCGCACTAGCACCACCATGACTTTTCACAACAATACCTTGTAAGCCAATAAAACTCGCACCATTATAGCGTTCTGGATCGATACGTTTGATAAAAGTTTTCAATACGGGTTTTGCCAAGCAGCCAATTAATTTGGTCCACATATTACGCATGAAAGCTTCTTTAATTAAACGAGAAATAAAAATAGCCACGCCTTCTGTAGTTTTCAAAGTTACATTACCAACGAAGCCATCACAAACAACGACATCAGCCTCGCCTTTGTAAATTGTATCGCCTTCAATATAGCCGGCATAATTAAGAAATTGCGCTTGTGCAAGTAATTGCGCTGTTTGTTTGACTTGCTCATTGCCTTTGATATCTTCTTCGCCAATATTTAATAAATAAATTTTAGGATTGGGAATATCATCAACCGCAGAGGCGAGTACGGAACCCATCACAGCAAATTGCACCAAATCTTCTGCACGCGTATCAACATTCGCGCCCAAATCCAACATACGCACATTTTTATTGAGATGTATGGTTGGAAAAGTGGAAATGATGGCGGGACGATCGATACCTGGCAGTGTCTTCAAGACAAAACGTGCTGTTGCCATTAAGGCACCGGTATTACCCGCGCTGACACAGGCTTGCGCCCTTCTTTCTTTAACTAGATTAATGGCGACACGCATGGAAGAATCTTTTTTTGAACGCAATGCTTGTGAAACAGATTCATCCATTTCAACCTGCTGCGATGCATGCTGCACAGTCAAACGAGTTTTATCATAGGAATGAGTTTGTAAGGCTTGCGCTAATAAGCCTTCATCACCAACTAAAATAATATGCAAGTCGGCATACTTGGCCAGCATTTCCAAGGAAGCAGAAATTGTAACGGGAGGCCCATAATCACCTCCCATTGCGTCAATTGCGATTGTCAGCATGCAGAACCATTATCTTGAAGTAAAACACAAAGAGGAACAACAGAGCCCTTATGCTTCATCACTATCATCTTCAGCACTCGCTGAAGAAGTATCAATGATTTGGCGGCCTTTGTAATAACCATCTGGACTAACATGATGACGACGATGGGTTTCACCCGTTGCAGCATCGATGGATAATGTAGGTTTAGTCAAACCATCATGTGAGCGGCGCTGACCACGTCTTGAACGAGTAACACGACTTTTTTGTACAGCCATTTCTCTAACTCCCCAACTTATTATCTCTGTTTCTGTTTCAATGTTTTTAATACATGGAAGGGATTTTCACGCTTAGCTTGCTCCCAGCCAGCATCAGCCAAAGGCAAATTCACTTTACAATCCTCAACCCTATGTCTTGGAATAATTGGCAAATTTAAAATGATTTCATCTTCAATCAAATCTCTTAAGGCCAACTTACCTTCTTCCGCCATGGCAGGTTCATAATGCTCGGGCAAGGCGTTTGCCTCATCTAAGGTTTCCACAATGCCCAAAGCAAAGTCGGACATTATTTCATAAATGTAAGGCTCCATACAACGTTGGCATTGCAAAGTCAGTTTGGTTTGCAGGCTGCCCTTTAAAAAGAGCAAGCCTTGTTCATCAATACCAAATTGTAATTTCACCTTGACTGGCGCATCAGCCGTCTTGCTAACCGACTGTAAACGCTGCATATCTGAAATATGCACAAGGCCGTCCAAACCCAAGCCTTGCTCAGCATAACGTAAGGGATCAACATGTTCTGGAATGATTTTTTCTGTCATGCGGGCATTTTATGGGCATGATCGGACAGTGTCAATCAGACTTTTCTTTAATATTTCCTTAAGAATCCAGGCCTAGAATGCAGCCCACATTTGGGGCGCTGTCGCTCACGTATAATTAAAGAGGAGATCACAAGTGAGAACTAGCAGGATTGCGGATAAATTAGAAGCCGAACAAACGCCACTCGCCTTCAAAGTGCTCGTTAATACACCTGAGGGTTATCGAGAAGTAGATATTCCCTCTGGCACGCATAGAATCGAGATTCGACCTGATGAGTGGTCGATCCAATTTAGCTTGCATGATGATGATCTCAACGCAAAAGACACTCTCATTAATTTTAATGAGGCAGGTGAAATAGTATCGGTAGAAGAAATAACACCTCAAAGTAGTAGCTCTTCTTCAGAGGATAATAATCACACTCGCACACGCAAGCAATCTCCCTCTTTACAAGCATTCACGACTAGCTCTTCATCCTCAGATGAAGGAGAACCTTCAAACGATGCACACACTGCGACCCAAATATTAGATGAATTCCGTAAGCAAACAAAGGACAGGCAAACACAGAACCATAATGCAAATCGCGCAACAACTGAGCTTTTTACAACTGATGAAACCACACAACTTATGCACGATGAAGTAAGAGTTAGCCCAGCAAAGGTGCACATACGCGTTGATGGTAATGAAAAATCGGTTGTAGAATCGATAGTTGATGATGGAAGTGTTGTTGAATACAGCAACGGTGATATAGGCATTAATTTTACGGCAGAATGCTGTAACAAGACTAAGTCCGCCGGAATCGCTAGCTTTGCCTTCGTGAGTTCCGCCCCTGCCGCAGTGAATGCCCTAGCCAATCCTCTACACACCATACCAAGTCAATTTAGCTTGGATACTTTTAAAAATGCCACGGGCGGTGAACTGACTTTATCCATTGCTTGCGGCACGTCATCACTCAGCGTTAATACCATTCAAAATAATTTATTTTTTCAAACGGCCTTGGAAGATGCAAAAACTAGTCTTCGCCGTACTTTTACTACACTGAAAGATTTCACCATTAATAGCTCTTCTATTGTTGGCGGCTTGGGTGCAGCAGTCGCTGCCTTGGCCATCGGCTACGCTGCCTTTTCTGTCGTAGCAACTGGCTTGGCTGTTACCAATGGCATCATTGCTTTTTCAGTCACACTTGTCTCACGTTATCTCGGCATCGCTTCATTTTTAAAAGGTGTTTTTAACAAATTTGATGACAATGCCAATTTACAACTTAGTTTTGCAGATGTTATTCAACATCTCAATATGACCGATGAAATCTTAGATACCCTGCTCGATGAAGCCATGCTATCTCTACTTATGAGCAAAGTGGGCAAAAATATAGATGATGTGCCCAAAAGAATTATTCTTGCTTTGGCAACTCATCGCCCTCTAAATGAGGAAGAATTTGAACTCCTCACGAATGCATTAACCATTAATCATAGCAATCTCGAAGTCCTCCTCAGCCATTTTGCAGAATTGCTGACAAAAGTTACCGACTACATGTGGCTCAAACCTCATTTAACTTCATCGCTTGTCAAAAAATTAAAAAGAGCAATTAAAAAAGGTGACTTAGCTTATGATAAGACTAGTAAAGACTGTTATGACTACGTTAATTTAGTCAGGCTAGCGCTACAGGGTAAGAGTGTGGCAGCCGCAGAAAATTTTACTCCCGATGAATTAAAGCACATTATCATCAATGGCATTACTTTCCCCGAAAAATACCCGCATTTAAGCAAATTAATGACTCAAGAAATGTCTGTCATTCCTAAAACAACAAGCGAACAATTTTGGTCCTATGCCGGTACTATTTTCGATTATACATTTGGCATTGTTGTTGTTGCCGCCCCTGCTGCGCCTATCTTCTTACAAAAGGGTCGTGATGGTGTTGGAATTATTACGAATTGGTTCAATTTTGATTTAAATACCCTAAGTTTATGGTCACAGCGCAGTTGCGGCCTGATGTCTGCTGCTGCAAATTCTATTACCTATGGTTATTGGGGTACGAAATTTCGATCCATTGTGTATGGCATTCACGAAGACTTGGTAGATTGCTATGAAGAGAAAGATTGGACAAAATTGCGTAATCACAGCTTGGCTGTTGTGGGAGTAACAACGGCTACCTATCTTGCCTCTGATGGGCCTGCCAATGTGGCCAATAGCGTTACGCATAATCCTAACAATGTCGTCGGTCTTTCAGATGATTTTCTGGGTTCCGTCATCAGTTTTTGCAACCGTCTAGGCGGCGGCGGCGCTGTCAATGGCGGCACTTCCTTCAAAAAACTCAAGGAATTCTTTGTTCCTCACTTGCATGTAGGTAATGTAAAAAGAAAGGATATTGTTCGCCGTTTAGAAAATACCAATGATCTTGTCCTACCTACCGAAGTCGTTAGCAAATTCAGCATGTTCATGAAGAGAGTAGCGCCAGATGAAGTCAAGAAACTGGCTGCACCACAACTTCGCGGCGGATCAGCCCCGGGCGGAGCTAATTAATTAAGAAAAATCCCCCTTGCTATCTCTCGCGAGATACATTATCTTGTTATCTTAACGCAGAAAAACAACTATATATTGTGGTTAGGCACCTTTGCCGCCACAACTGCCTGCCATAGAAACAATGTATTGACATGACTTGATAATTTGAATATCGTGGAGAAAGAAAACATGGATACCCAAACAACTTCATCTCTTAGCGCGCCTACCTCTCAGCCAAATACAGCTTCACTTGAATTGACTCATACCGCGCCTGGACTTATAAAAGTAATCCGCCGTAATGGCACCGTCACTCCCTTTGACGCGAATAAAATTGCTATTGCCATGACCAAAGCTTTTTTAGCCGTCGAAGGTGATACGGCAGCTGGCTCTACCCGCATTCATGAAAAAGTATCGCAATTAAGTAAAAAGATTGCTGATACCTTCAATCGACGTTTGCATAGTACGGGCACCATTCACATTGAAGAAATTCAAGATTTAGTCGAACTCGAATTAATGCGTGCTGGCGAATACAAAGTCGCCAAAGCCTATGTCTTATATCGTGAAGAACGCCGCCGTGTTCGTGAACAAGAACAGGCTGAAGCCGAAAACAAAAAGCCTGAGACTGTACTGCATATCACGCTGGCTGACGGCAGCATTAAACCACTCGACTTGGCCGCCTTAAAACAGCAAATTGAATATGCTTGTAAAAATTTAAGCGATGTGACACCCGACTTGATTTTAGATGATGTCAAACGCAATTTATTTGACAAAGTGCCTGTGCGAGAAGTCAATAAAGCGCTGGTCATGTCTGCCCGTATTTTAATTGAAAAAGAACCGAATTATACCTATGTCGCCGCTCGTTTATTATTAAATGATTTACAGCGTGAAGCCTTTTTCTTTCTTGATCTTCCCTCTTCTTGCACTTTGGCAGATTATTTCGTGGCTTATCTTGATGCCGGCATTCAACATGAATTACTCGATCCCCGCTTAAAAAATTTTGATCTTGCTAAAATAACAGCAGCACTCCAAGCCGAACGTGACATGCAATTCACTTATCTTGGCTTGCAAACTTTATATGATCGTTATTTTATTCATTGGCAGGGTGAGCGCTTTGAATTACCACAAGCTTTCTTCATGCGTGTTGCCATGGGACTCGCCATGGAAGAAAAGGAAAAAGAAAAACGCGCGATTGAATTCTATCATTTACTTTCTTCATTTGATTTCATGAGTTCAACACCAACCCTATTTAATTCGGGTACCTTACGCCCGCAATTATCTAGCTGCTATTTGACGACTGTGCCTGATGATTTAGACGGCATTTATGGCGCCATCAAAGACAATGCCTTACTGTCCAAATATGCTGGCGGTCTTGGCAATGATTGGACTAATGTGCGCGCCATGGGAGCGCATATCAAAGGCACCAATGGTAAATCGCTCGGTGTGGTTCCCTTCTTAAATGTCGCTAATGCAACGGCAGTGGCAGTGAATCAATGTTTTGCGCCTGAAACCATGGTGTATACCGCAAAAGGTATCAAGCCTATCGCCAAAATTGTAAAAGGTGATCTTGTGTTAGGTATCAGCGGTACTTATCGATCTGTAACGAATACCTATGTTTACAATCAACAAGACCCCATGCTTAGTTTAGAACTCAAACATGCTATTGATCCTCTTCGCGTAACAGATGGTCATCCTTTTTATGCCATTCGTGGTGTGCCTATGGAACAATCCATTGAAAGAACCATGCAATGGTTGAAAGCAGGTAAAGTAAAATGTGAATGGGTAGAAGCAAAGCAATTACAACGCGGTGATTATCTTGCTCAAACCATTCCGACTGAAATCCTTCCTGTTGCTGGTATCGATGAAGATGATGCAAGACTCTATGGCATTTTATTAGGCGATGGTCATCTTTCCAAAAATAGTACGCAATGGGGCGTTTCTGGTAATCCGCTGAAAGATTCACATTTAAGCTTCGTACGTCTTTATTTAGCTGAACGCGGCATTCATTATTGGGAAACTCAGCGTGGTAGCACTTATCTACAAATTCATTGGGCACAGGGCAGAGGTGCTGTACGAAACGGTACAACTGGTAGGATAGTCGGCAGTGGTGCTAGCACACTCCCCTTTAGCCATGATGATATCTATAACGCAGCGGGTGAAAAGCACATTGCCCCACGTCTGGCCCATTTACCCAAGCAACATACCTTGGCTTTAATACAAGGCTTATTAGAAACAGATGGCAATGTGTCACGTCAAAAGGAAATTTCTTTCTGCAATACATCAAAAAATCTTGTGGAAGGATTGCGTTATCAATGTTTACGTTTGGGCATTCCTACAGCGGGCAATAAACGCAAACGTCACTATCAACATTCAGGCACACGTTCAGATGGCAGCGCTATTCATTTCAATCATGAAAGTACCTGCTATGACTTACGCATTCCAGCTCTTGCTCCTCTTGCCGAACGTTTGAATTGCAAAGCACTCACAAAACGTAATTGGCTAGAATATGCTGGACACATCTTTACTCGAGTAAAAAATTCAACTGAAATAAAACCGACAACTTTTGTATTTGATCTCAAAGTTGAAGGAGATAGTTCTTACATGACCGCAGATGCGCTTGCACACAATGGTGGCAAACGCAAAGGAGCCGTCTGCGCCTATCTTGAAACCTGGCACAAAGATATCGAAGAATTTTTAGAATTACGTAAGAACACAGGTGATGAACGCCGCCGCACTCACGATATGAATACGGCCAATTGGGTGCCTGATTTATTCATGCAGCGTGTCATGGAAAATAAAGACTGGACTCTCTTCTCTCCTGATGATGTGCCCGATTTACATGATAAATATGGCAAAGCATTTAACGATGCCTATGCTGCCTATGAAGAAAAAGCCGCGCGCGGTGAAATTAAAAATGTAAAAAAACTGCCTGCCAGCACTTTGTGGCGCAGAATGCTCACCATGCTATTTGAAACAGGACATCCCTGGGTCACCTTCAAAGATGTTTGCAACTTACGCTCACCGCAGCAACATGCGGGTGTTATACATAGCTCTAATCTCTGCACAGAAATTACTTTAAATACTTCGCGCGAAGAAATTGCCGTCTGCAATTTAGGCAGCATCAATCTCATTGCGCATATGACAGATAAGGGTTTGAATCAAGAAAAATTACGCCGCACTATCCACACCGCCTTGCGCATGCTGGATAATGTCATTGATATAAACTATTACTCTGTGCCGCAAGCAAAAAATTCCAATATCAAACACAGACCAGTTGGCATGGGTATCATGGGCTTTCAAGATGCCTTATATACGCTGCGTCTACCCTATGCCTCACAAGAAGCGGTTGAATTTGCTGACCGCTCCATGGAATTAATTAGTTATTATGCGATTGAAGCTTCCACCAATCTCGCTGAAGAACGCGGCACTTATTCCAGTTTTGCTGGGTCACTTTGGAGTCAAGGTATTTTACCGATTGACTCACTCGCTCTTCTGGAAAAAAATCGCGGTCATTATTTAGAAATTGATAAGACACAAACCTTGGATTGGAAAAAATTACGTGAGCGCGTAAAAACAGTCGGCATGCGTAATTCCAATGTCTTAGCGATTGCGCCAACAGCAACTATCTCTAATATTTGCGGTGTTTCACAATCCATTGAACCAACCTATCAAAATTTATTTGTGAAATCGAATTTATCCGGTGAATTTACCGTCATTAATCCCTATCTTGTGAGTGATTTAAAACAAGCAGGCTTATGGGATGAAGTCATGGTCAATGATCTCAAATATTATAATGGCAGTGTTGCCAAGGTGAGCCGTATTCCTGAAAAATTAAAACAAATTTATGCGACTGCCTTTGAAGTCGAACCCACTTGGTTGGTTGATGCTGGATCACGCCGTCAAAAATGGATTGATCAAGCACAATCACTCAATTTATATATGGCACAACCCTCAGGCAAAAAATTAGATCAATTATATAAACATGCTTGGCTGCGAGGATTAAAAACCACTTATTACTTACGCAGCCTAGGTGCGACCAATACAGAAAAAGCAACGATTGATGACCGCGCATTAAATGCCGTTCAAGTCGAACCAAAGGCATGTTTAATCACTGACCCTACTTGCGAAGCATGCCAGTAGAAAAGGAGAAATTACGATGACAGCAGCAGCAAATACAGGACTAGAATCTTTAGAAATGGGCGCAGCGCGCATACGCGTCGATGACAAGCAAATCATTAATTGCTATGCAGACTTAAACCAATTAGTCCCTTTTAAATATAAATGGGCATGGCAAAAATACTTGGATGCTTGCGCAAATCATTGGATGCCAAATGAAATTAATATGGCAGCCGATGTAGCCCTTTGGAAAGATCCGCATGGTTTAACAGAAGATGAACGCTTGATTATTATGCGTAACTTGGGCTTTTTTTCCACGGCAGATTCTCTGGTTGCCAATAATTTAGTGTTGGCCGTTTATCGTCATATTACCAACCCTGAATGCCGCCAATATTTATTACGTCAAGCCTTCGAAGAAGCCTTGCATACCCATGCCTATCAATATGTGATTGAAAGCCTAGGCATGGATGAGGCTGAAGTTTTCAATATGTATCGCGAAGTCCCTTCGGTTGCACGTAAGGCCGCCTGGTCATTGAAATATACGCAAAGTTTGGGTGATCCGCACTTTCACACAGGCACACCGGAAAATGACCAACGTTTATTACGCGACTTAATCGCATTCTACGTCATCTTTGAAGGCATTTTCTTCTATGTTGGCTTTACCCAAGTGCTCTCGATGGGACGCCGAAATAAAATGGGCGGCACGGCAGAACAATTCCAATATATTTTGCGTGATGAATCCATGCATTTGAATTTTGGTATTGATGTGATCAACCAAATCAAAATTGAAAATCCCCATCTTTGGACGGAGGCTTTTAAACAAGAAGCGCTTGACATGATCCGCGAAGGTGTTGAACTGGAATATACCTATGCGGTTGATACCATGCCGCGCGGTATTTTAGGTTTGAACGCAGAAATGTTTAAAGATTATCTGCAATTTATTGCTAATCGCCGCTGTGCACAGATTGGTTTAACGCAGCAGTATCCGGGTGCAGTCAACCCCTTCCCGTGGATGAGTGAGATTATGGATCTGAAAAAAGAGAAAAACTTTTTTGAGACGCGGGTGATTGAGTATCAGACGGGTGGTGCGCTGAGTTGGGATGATTAGGGTTGGGGAAGGAAGAGTTCGTTTTCCGCCCTGTGGGCACCTTCCCCAAAGGGGAAGGCTTCCTTACTGAGCGCTTTTATCGTATTCAAATGCTGCTTGATTCTAATAGCAAGGACATCAAACAGGAATGGACATCACCCCACGCACACTCCTCTGCCTGCTAATCCCTCTAGCACTCACCAGTTGCGCGTATTACGGCGATATCCACGGCCATTCACATCAACTCACCACCCATGATTTATCCCAGCATCACAGCTACCCCCATCATCCTGAACCCTTAAAAACCTCAGCATGGTGGAAGCGATTCAATGATCCCGAATTAAATCAGCTGATTGCCACCGCCTTACAAGATTCGCCGAATATGCAAATTGCTGCAGCTCGCCTAAGACGCGCACAGCAAATAGCAGCAGGCACAGCATCAGCACTTTGGCCCTATCTCGATATTAACGGCTATCTACAAAGACAGCGCTTCTCTCAATTTGGCCTAGTCCCTCCTCCATTTAACGGTAAAGTATTTAATATCGGCGATTTGGGTTTGAATTTTAATTATGAACTCGATTTTTGGGGAAAAAATCGTGAAGCATTAAAAGCAAGCTTGGATCAAGCCTGCAGTGCCAGCGCAGAATTTGCAGAATCAGAATTAATTATTTCAACGGCAGTTGCAAATGCCTACCTTGAACTCAAGAATAATATCTCACAAGTGAAAATTGCTAATGACAGATGGAAGATCAATGAGGATATTCTCAAGATTGCAAGAGATCGATATCGACACGGCATCAATTCAGAAATCCCCGTCAATACTATTCAAAGCAATGCTGAAGCAGCCAAACAATTACTTGAACAATATAGGCAAGCAGCAGCCCTAGCGCGATATCAGCTCGCAGTTTTATTGGGTAAAAATCCCCTGACCACATCGATCGAAATAGAAAATCAAAAGTATCGAGCCTGGCATGCAACACTACCTTCTTCTATCCCCGCTCATCTACTTGCAAATCGACCCGATATTTATGCAGCAAAATATCGGCTTGAAGCAGCAGCAAGCCAAATTAAAGTAGCAAAGGCCAGATTTTTTCCTGACATCAACTTAAATGCTTTCTATGCCTTTCAAAGTGTCGAATTAAATAAATTATTTTTATCTAATAGTAAAAATTGGGCTGTGAGTGGCGCAGTTGATTTACCTATTTTCGATGCAGGCGAACGACGAGCCAATTTAGGCGTGAAATATGCTGAATATGATATGGCAGTCAATGAATACAATCAAACGCTGCTCTCTGCCTTGCAAGAAGTTGCCGCCTCATTAGCAAGTCTGCGATCCATTCATTCGCAATTAATCGCACAACATTCAGCATTTCAAGCCATTCGACGCAAATATCAATTGGATCTTTCTCGCTATCGTCATGGCATTGAAGATTATTCGCAATTAATCGAAAGTAAGGAAACATTTTTGCAAGAACAAGCCAGGCAACTTGATTTACAAATGCGTCATCATCAAGCTGTTGTTGCCATGCTAAAAGCTTTGGGAGGAAGGGATGGATAGTCAGCAGCAAGCCGATGCAGATCGCATACACAAGCGTAATCTTGCACTCAGTGTATTTACTATTATTGCATTAGTACTTGCCTTTATTTGGCTTATTTACTGGCTTATTTGGGGCAGATTTGAAGTCTACACCGATGATGCCTATGTCAATGGCAACATGGTGCAGCTCATGTCACAAATTGCAGGCACTGTGGTAGAAATCAATGTAGATGATACGCAATTGGTAAAACAAGGTCAGGTTGTTATTAAATTTGATCCTGCTGATACAGCGATTGCTTTGCAGCAGGCACAAGCACAATTAGCAGAAACCATTCGACAAGTGCGTCAACTATTTGAAAATACAAAACGCGAACAAGCCACATTAATATTACGTAAGGCAGATTTAATTAAGGCAAGATTGGATTTAAAAAGACGTGCCAATCTTGTTGGCAATAGCGCTGTCTCTAAAGAAGAATATCAGCACTATCAAACAGCATTGGAAGCTGCGCAAGCACAGTATGATGCAGCACTTCATAATTTACGTTCTTCGCTTGCTTTAATTGCGAATACGCATTTATACACTCATCCCGCTGTCGAGCGTGCCAAAGCAAATTTTAAAACCGCTTATTTAAATGCTGAACGCACTGTCATTGTTGCACCCGTGAGCGGCTATATTGCCAAACGCAATGCACAAGTCGGTCAATATGTCCTGGTCAATACACCTATGCTTGCCATTATTCCGCTTAATGAAATTTGGGTTGATGCGAATTACAAAGAATCACAACTTAGCAATTTACGAATTGGACAGACGGTCAGTTTATCTGCCGATGCCTATTCTAACGTCACCTATCACGGCAAAATTTTTGGTTTAAGTCCAGGAACAGGCGCTGCTTTTTCTCTATTGCCGCCGCAAAATGCAACGGGTAATTGGATCAAGATCGTGCAGCGCTTGCCCGTGCGTATTTGGATGGATCCAAAAGAATTACGAAAATATCCCTTGCAATTAGGCTTATCGATGCGCGTGACTACAAATACTTATGATGTTAGCGGTCACATGCTTTCACAACAGGCCGTCAATAAACCGATTTATTTTACAGATGTGTACGCGCAGCAAATTGCAAAGGTAAACCAAAGCATAGATCGCATCTTGCATGACAATTCACCGGATATGTTTATTCCAAGGATGAAATTAGATGCCTGACTATCCGCCAATGACAGGAACGAGATTGGTCTTACTCACCATCTCATTGTCGCTTGGCATTTTCATGAATGTGCTCGATATCTCGATTGCGAATGTCGCTATTCCCACTATCGCTGGCGATTTAGCCGTCAGTCCAGATAATGGCACCTGGGTCATCACTTCATTCGCTGTGAGTCAAGCCATCATGCTGCCCATCACGGGTTGGCTGGCAAGACGCTTTGGTGAAGTCAAATTATTTCTCTACTCGACTGCCTTGTTTGCCCTTACTTCTGTCTTATGCGGTTTATCTGTTGATTTACCCATGCTCATTTTTTTTCGTATCTTGCAAGGCGCCGTCTCAGGCCCCATGATTCCATTATCACAAAGTATTCTACTGGCTAATTATCCTGAAGAGAAAAAATCATTCGCGACCAGTATCTGGGTCATGACTGCCGTCGTTGGCCCAATCTTTGGCCCCATCTTGGGCGGCTGGATCACCGATAATTATTCCTGGCCCTGGATTTTCTATATTAATTTACCAGTGGGCATTTTTTCAGTTGTCATTACCGCAATTACTCTGACTGGCAGAGAAACATCAACAAGTAAATCTCCGATTGATTATGTTGGCCTCGTATTATTAATTATCGGTATAGGCTGTTTGCAAATCATGCTTGATAAGGGCAATGATCTTGACTGGTTTAATTCGAATTTTATTATTTTCTTATTGATTACTTCTGTCATAGCCTTGTCTTATTTGGTGATATGGGAGTTGGCGGAAAAAAATCCCATTATTGATCTCACTTTATTTTCTAAACGTAATTTTTGTTTGGGCACGATTGCAATCACGCTAGGATTCTTGGTGTATTTTTCTAATGTGGTCATCTTTCCACTCTGGCTGCAAACACAAATGGCTTATACGCCAACCTGGGCAGGTCTTGCTGCTGCACCGGTTGGTATTTTGCCCTTTATTTTATCGCCTGTATTGGGCCGCTATATGAATCAATATGATTTACGTCTCATTGCTAGTTTTGGTTTTATTGTTTTTGCTCTGACTTCATTCTGGCAATCTAATTTTTACACTGATGTTGGTTTTCTCCAACTGATTGAACCGCGTTTCGTGCAAGGACTAGGAATTACCTGCTTTTTCACACCGCTGGTGACCATTGTCATTTCAGGGCTACCACCGCAGCGTATTGCAACCGCTCTCGGTCTATCGAATTTTTTTCGCATTCTTGGCGGCAGTTTTGGCACTTCATTAAGTGTCACCATGTGGAGTAGACGAGAAGCCTTTCATCATAGCCGCTTAGTTGAACATATCAATCCCTACAATCCCATTAATAGCGCATCACTTGATCGCTTACACGCAATTGGCTTTACAGGCTTGAAAAATCTTGGCGTCATTGAAGGCACAGTCACAAATCAAGCTTATATGCTTTCTACCAATGATATTTTCTGGACTTCCGGTTGGATTTTTATGTGTTTGATTCTTGTTAT
>Ga0207126_1017_pt1 | contig 52986 bp, 42 predicted proteins | sample Alteio_BWMinHeat_20_FD_153586 | JGI IMG/M metagenome (GOLD analysis project Ga0207126, IMG submission 153586) | Enriched cells from forest soil in Barre Woods Harvard Forest LTER site, Petersham, Massachusetts, United States -... | ecosystem: Environmental > Terrestrial > Soil > Temperate forest >...
ATTAACAAGCTCTGTTTGCGTTTCCGTATTGCTCTGTGAAAATATTCCAAGGCTACTCGTGCCAACGGTTGCAGCCTTGGATTGTAAAGTCTTTACATATTGTTCAGCATGATCATTAATCATTTCTACGACAAAATTGTACTCATAATATGGGGCTTGTTCATTGTGAATAAAGCATTTGATAAAATGCGTACTACAGGTAGCTGTAAAATCAATGATCTTTGATATATCTGTCATAGCAGGATAATTATGTCTAAGCCAAGCAGAAAAAAATCTTTTTAAAAAGAGATTAAGGTGATCGGCATCATTGGCAGTTATATTTCTCCTGATCAAATTAATGATTTCGTCATAGCAAATACTCAGGCTATCAATTTGTGGATTGGCCGCAAATTGCTGATATAAATATTCTTCTGTCTGATAGACGGCCTGTAAATAGGGAAGCATGCCCTCTAACTGTGATACATTGGCAGCAAGATCGAGCGTCGGCAGAGCATGCGATAAATTAATACATAATTTAGAGGCGACAGCAAAATAGTATTTATGTGTTGCATTCATCGGGTAGAGCAGTAATTCTTTAGACTGGCAAGTATTAATGATGGTTTGCCGATATTTTGGTGGGATGCAAATTTCTGCAAAATAATCACCTATAGGAACAATATCTCGTTCCTTGCGATCAGTCATCTTATCGATGTTGGCATGTAATTTAATCCCGCAGTAATCAAAGGCGGAAATATAATTTCGCGGGCAATTTTCTATTTTTTCTATAACCACATCACGTGGAATACATCGAGGAATAATTTGTTTGGCACTGACAGTATGATCGTTCTCAATCACTTCAAGATTGAATCCTTCCTTATCCATGAATAAAGCCCGATCAAATTTTTCATGATGAGAAATTCGAAAATCAAGATCTCTGACGACAATATTTTTCGCCAGCCATGGTTTGTCACTAAAACAATAGAAAATGATGCGATGGGCAAAGCTGCCAACCCAAAGACATTCAGGGCCGCTTTCTTCCACTCTTTGCTGTAATTGAAGAGAATTGGATAAATCAGCAAATGAAATTTTTGCTCCTTTGCCATTGAGAAGAATATTATTTCTTGTTTTAATTTCCTGTTCTTTTTGTTTTAGCATTTTTTCAAGTTTCTGTTGCTCTGCATGGCGCTCTGCTTCATATTCCGCTTTACGCTTTGCTTCTTGCTCTAGCTTTTCTTTGGCTTCTTGTTCTTTCTGACGCTTAATTTCGAAATCAGCCTTGCGCTGACGATCTTGCTCTTCCTTGTCGGCTTTCTGCTTTGCTAATTCAGCCTCACGCATGGTCTTCATTACAGCCTTGCGTTGTCTTGCTGATTGATGGGTTTGAGCTTGCGTGTTGCTTGCTGGCTTTTTATTCCCAATATTAGCTCTAGCAGGTTGAGATTTGTTCTCATCATGGCTTGATTGCGTGGAAGTGCTATGATTGCCTGTACTGCCGCTTAAAAATCGAATTTCACAATCTTGAAAAGCAGAGGCATGTTTTTTGAAAGCATCAAAATCAGTTTTAATTAAGGCTAGGCTTTTTTCAATGCAAGCAATATGCTGAATAAGTGCTTCATAAGCGATTACATCATTTTCAACTTGTTTCATATTCAGTTCGAGCATTTCAGTATTATTAAGCTGGTTAAGTATCATTGGCGTATAAGGCAATATATTTGATTTGAGTTGGACAAGTAACTGATCTTTGAGTGAATTCAAATCTTGAATATGCTTAATAACAGCTTCGTATTCATCTTTTAGTGATTGATAGAGTCGAGCAATATTATTTGGCACGCTTACACGTTTATATTTATTATAAAAATCCAAGCGAGAAAAATATTGGTAATTGTCATTATCATGCATGTTTTGAATGTCGGTATCTATGCGATCAAGCACTGTTGCTGCAGTGATATCAAGGCTATCCGTAATTTCTAGAATATGTTCAATTTCAAGTTCTCGCTTTTTATTTAAGGCGACATCGGGTGGGTAAATGGCTGATGCTTTCGCAAGATATTCCTTCTTGTCTGCATAACTCGCATTGGTATTATTGAATAAGAAAATATAAATTTCACAAGTTTTCTTTGCTATGATGGGGTCGCTGCTTTCTTCCTGTGTGATGGTCGAATGCAGGTTAAAGTATATTTTACTGTACTTGATCCTGGTATTAATATCTAAATCTTTATCAACTACAATTAAATAATGCAAGGCACTTAATTGCGTTAAATTAATTTGCTTTTTCACGTGAAGATAAATACTGTCACGATGGGAGTTTCTATAACGAAGAGAGATTTCTAAAAATAGTTTCGATAAATATTCTGCAGACTCATACTGTTCTCTAGTGATAAGTAAATTAATAATCTCTAAAGCAGATGATAAATGATCTTGTAATTGATCTATCGTGATCGCATTAGGTGCTGATTTTGAGTAATACTCATTAAGTCGATCGCAGACTAGCTTTGTTGTCTCAGGGCAGTCAGTCGTATTCATTAAGGCTGCGATTGATTCTTTATAATGTAATTCGTAATTTTTCTTATCCAGCCGCATGAGTATGATCGATAATTCAATCTTTACTAAATCGCTTAGATTTTCTCTATGGCATATTTCCAGGTATTTATTTGCGGTGATGAGATCAGCTTTCTTTTGAGTCTTGGATCTATTCAATTCACTAATAAATTGATTGATCTCTGCTAATTGTCTATTTAGTTCAGTAAGTTTTTTAAATAAGATGTTATTTAATTTGAACGAGGGAGACTTGGTGTTAAGCAAGGATTTAATCAAATTAATTAACTGACTCATATTGTCCTTATCTAAGACCGATTTTTTTATTAGATCGATTAAAATATTAAGATAGGTTTGATCAATGCCATCCTTTTTAACGATTTCCTCAGACTTGGGGCGAAAATATTTTTCTTCAAGCAGTTCATACTGTTTTAAAAATATTTTTTTATTGATATTGCTAAGACCAGTAACCCCCTCATTTTGATGGCAGACGTATTTAATATATTTTGTTAAACATTTTATCATCTCAGCATAGATTTTTTGGTCATAGGTTTGATTGATAAGCTGAAATTCTTGTATTGCCGCAGCATAAAAACTTTGAATATGATAATAATCTTCCTTTTTACTGCTGCGAGATGCTTCAAGATTAGCAACGCGAGTTAAAAAATTTGCTTTATCTAGGTGATGCTCATTTTCATAGACTGTGCAATCTGTTAAATTGCGTACAATTTTTCTAGTTTCGGGAGTAAATATTCTTTTATAAATATTTTCTAAGAAAATGTATTGGCTATACAAAAGGATGTAAGTGCGATATTTTGCTTCACAGTAGCTGTTGTAATTTTCTTCAGATAATTCCGATTTAAATCTTTCTTCATCGGGTGTTTGGAATCTAATAAAATCTTTGCATTGCCTTATCCGTTCACAAAGAATGATGGGGGGAGTACCTACATCTGAAGACGCTTTCTTAAGTGATTCATATCTTACCCTATATCGTTTAAATTGCGATGGGATTGATTCTGTGGACTGTATTTGTGCCGTTGATTTATTAAATCTGCTTAATTTTTTTAAAATGCTTGGATCTTGCATATCTAAAGCAGTCATTGTTTCATGGACTACTTCAATTGATCTAATGACAATTTCATATTGCTCGGAATGATAGGGTTTTTCTACATATCTCGCGATGATGTATTCAAACACATGTTCTACACTGTGGAGATATTTTCTATTATCTGTGACATATGTTTTCCATTCTCTCTCTTCATGAAAACAATCATAGCCAAGCTTAGCAGCAATATAATATAAATAAGTTTGACAAATTATTTCATCAATATCGTCAATAAGATCAGTGAGATCTTCTCTGCCTAAATAAGAAATTTTAATTTTTTGAATTTCCTTAAAACCAAATTCAAGATGGCTTAAGTCTGATAAATGGTTGCCGAGCGCTATTGATTGTGTGCAGCAATTAAATCTAATATTGATATCACTAATTTTATCGTAACTTGTAATGGGCGCCATTTTCCCATGCAAATCATCAAAATCACCTTTGCTCTTCCCTGATTCGATTAAATAATTAATATAGGTCGTGTAGATAATGAATAGATTATTTCTTATTCTTGCAATGAAGGATCGGCTATATACAGATGTATTATCTTGTTCATGTAAGAAATGACTATATTTAATAAGAAAAGCAGGCGCATCTTTTGATAATATTTCATTATCTTTTTTTTCTAAGTTGTTAGTTAAAGAATTTAGTTCTTTGATGAATTCTTCTTCAATTTTTTTTTCATGACTAAATAGATTAAATAAATAAATAAAGCTATTTTGTTCCGCCATATTAGGTAAATCAGTTGATCGCATTTCCTACTCCCCTCATATTTTTCTATATTATATTTTCGAATTAAATATTTTATTGTGGCTGTATTGCTTCCTGGCAAGTTGGCTCATCAACCGGCGCATTAGTCATCGCGACCCCTAGTTTATTGTGCGCAAATATGCCAAGAGTACTCGTTGTGGTTGTTGGCGTTTCGGCTCTTTTGCTTCTTATATATTCCTCAGCATGGTCATTGATCATCCTGACAACCAGGCTGTAGCTGTAATTCTTGGCTTGTTCATCCATAATAAAAAGACGAATAAAATGTTCACTGCATTTATTAGTAAACTCAAGGATGATTGATAAATCTGTAATACTAGTAAAATTATGCCTAATCCAAGCAGAAAAAAATCTTTGTAAAATAGGTTTGAGGTGATCTGCATCATTTGCAGCTATATTTCTTCTAATCAAATTAATGATTTCGTCATAGCAAACACTGGGGTTATCCATCTGCCGATTAGCCACAAATTGCTGATATAAATACTCTTCTGTCTGATAGACGGCCTGTAAATAGGGAAGCATGCCTTCTAATTGTGATACATTGGCGGCAAGGTCAAGCTCAGGCAGGGCGTGCGATAAATTAATCCGTAATTTAGAAACAATAGCAACATAGTATCTATGTGTTACATTCATCGGGTAGAGCAGTAATTCTTTAGACTGGCATGTATTAATAATGGTTTGTCGATAAGACGGTGGAATGCAAATTTCAGCAAAATAGTCACCGATAGGAACAATATCTCGTTCCTTACGATCAGTCATTTTATCGATGTTGGCGTGTAATATAAGTCCGCAGTGATCAAAGGCAGAAACATAATTTCGGGGGCAATCTTCTATTTTTTCTATGACAGTATCCATTGGAATACATCCAGGGACATCTCGCTTGGCACTGACTACTTGATCGTTCTCAATGACTTCAAGATTGAATCCTTCCGTCTCTCTAAACTGCTTTTGATCAAATTTGTCATGATAGAAAATTCGAAAATCAAGATCATTGACGACGATATGTTTCGCTAGCCATGGTTTGTTAGTAAAGTGATAGATAATGACGCGATGGGCAAAGCTGCCAACCCAAAGACATTTGGAACCACGGTCTTCTATTCTTTTTTGTATTTGATAAGCCTGAGCTAAATTAGCAAATGATATTTTAGCTCCCTTGCCATTGAGAAGAATATTATTTCTTATTTTAACTTCCCGTTCTTTTTGTTTAAGCATCTTTTCAAGTTTTTTCTGTTCGGCAAGACGCTCAGCCTCACGTTCTGCTTTACGCTTGGCTTCTTGCTCCGCTATTTCCTTTACTTTTTGCTGCTCTTGTCGTTTTATTTCAAAATCAGCCTTACGCTGCTGATCTTGTTTTTCCTTAGCAGCTTTCTGACTCGCTAATTCAGCCTCACGCATGGCCCTCATTTCAACCTTGCGTTGTCGCGCTGATTGATGTGTTTGTGCTTGCGCATTGGCTGCTGCTTTCTTATTCCCGGTCTGATCTCTAGCGGGCTGAGATTTCTTTTCATCACTGTTTGATTGCATGGAAATAGTATGACTGCTTGCATTATCACTTAAAAATCGAGTTTCACAATCATTCAAATGGGCGGCATGCTTTTTAAAAGCATCAAAATCAGTTTTAAGTAAGGCTAGTGCTGTTTCAATGCAAGCAATATGCTGAGTGAGTGCTTCATAAGCAAGCGCATCTTGTTCAACTTGAGTCACATGGCGTGCTAGTATTTTAACTTCATCAAGCTGATCAAGTGCAATTGGCGTATAAGGTAGTGTATGTGATGAGAGTTGAGCCAGTAACTGATCTTTTAGCCGATTTACATTTATAATATGCTTGGCAATAGCTTCGTACTCATCTTTTAATGATTGATGAAGTCGAATAATCATATCTGGTATACTTGTATGCTTATATTTATTATTAAAATCTAATAGAGGAAAAGATTGATAACTCTCACTATCCAATATGAATTGATTACTAGTCTCAATATCAAGAAGCAGTTTTTTCGCCCTGACATCAAGATCTTGGGTCATTTCTAATAGGTGAGTTGTTTCAAAGCTAATTTTTTCTTCCAAAATCAATTTATCTTGATCAAAGGTCAGCGCTTTATCAATATATTGTTTCTTGGCGATATAACTGGGATCGCCGGTGTTTTCATATAAATACATACACACTTTAGCACTGTCTTTTGCTGGTAAGCTCACATTGCTAATGTCTATAGTGATAAAATCGCATTTCTGTAAATAGAGTTGACAATAATGAATTTTATTTTCAAGGCTTAGATTCTCATTATCAAAAATCAAATAATACAATGCACTTAAGATAGTGGTATGTGTTCTCTTCTTTATTTCAAGGTCTAGACTGTCATCATTAGGTTTTTTATAATGCTGAGACATGGCTAATATTAAGTTGGATAGGCAGTCGGCAACTTCATATTGTTCATCTAAGATGAATTCTCTTATGTATTTTCCAATTGAAAAATCATTTTTTTCCAACTCATCTAGGCTTATTTGATCATTTCTAAATTTCTTCAAATCTTTTTCAAGGGCTTGGATTGCAGTATTTATTAAGTCTGTTGGCTTGTTAGCAATTTCCATCAGTGCATTGACTGCTTCTTGATAATGCCTATTAAAATTTTTCTCATCTAATTTCATAAGGATGATGGATAGCTCAGTCTTCATTAAATCATTTAAATTTTCTTTTATACAAATTACTAAGTGAGCGTTAGCAGTGTTACGATCATTTTTGTCATGATCTTTAGTGGTGTTAAATTCACTAATAAATTTATTTATCATTTCTAATTGTTCGCTTAGTGAATCTATTTTTTCTAATAAATCTTTTTTTATTTTTCTTGCATTTGAACCTGTATGAAGCAATGAGTTAATTATATTGCGCATTATATTGATACTATTTGTGTCGAGCACTGATTTTTTGATTAGCGAATAAAGGAAGTTTAAATGTGCGCTATAATCTTTTGCTTGTTCTTCAGTAATGCTAGAACGATCTCCAAAAATCTTTTTAAAAATAGGCTTATGCTGTCTTAAATATATTTTTTTGTTTGTGATACCAAGACCTGTATCTTTTTCTTGATAGTCGCAAGCACATTTAATGTAACCTAGTAAACAGTTAATGAGTTTTACGCATAGCAGCTTAATAAATTCGGGATGGTCTATTGTAACAAGGCTAAATTTTTCTGCGGCTGCAGCATAATATTTTTGTGTGTATTGCAGGTCTTCAAATTCATCAGCTTGCTCATATTCTTGGTGAGCAATATTTAAAATGCCCTTGGCTAGATTAAAGCGATGTTCAGAATTTTCTACTTTACATGCTAGCACCTTTTGCATTATCTCTCTTTTTTTGATAGTCAATTTTTTTTTCTGAAATTTTTCTAAGCTGGTATAAGCTTGCTGCAAAAAGAGGAGTGATTTAAAGCTGATTTCATCGTATAAGGTCCGTTGAATAGCGGCTAATTTTGGTCTAAATTCTTCACTATTGGGTATTTGATATCTAATGAAACCTGATAATTGTTTGATGTATTCATTAATCTTACTAAGAGAGGTATCGTTATCGATATCATCTGCAATTGCTATTCTATATCTATTGTCAAGTCGTTTTAATTTAGTTTCTGCTGACTTTTCTGTACCTAGAAATTTGCTTGCTAATTCATTATTCATCGCGATTTTTGCTAAAATTTTTGCATCCAGAAAATTGCAGCCTAGCTTATTGATTGCTTCATTAATTGCCTTGCATGATTCAATCATGATTTCATATTGTAAAGTCCTAAATGGAAGGATTAAATATTGCGCTATGATATATTCAAATAGATTATTCATATCAATGGGATTTTTTTGTATTGTTTCGAGATGCTTTTTCCATGCTGCAATTTCATGGCTTGGCTCATATCCCATCATGATGGCAATATAAGAGAGTGTTATTTCAAATAGGGCATTATCAATTTTAAGAATGAGTTCATCGACTTGACATGATTTTTTAAGATTATTCAATTCTCCAGCAGCAAACTCCAGGTGGTTTAAATCGGAAGAATGATTACCAATAAATATAGGAAGCATGCAACAATTAAATCTGACCTTGAGGTCTGGAATATGCTCAAATGTGGTGACAGAAGCCATATTTCTATCTAATTTCCTAACATCAGCTAGAGATCTATTCGAAATTAAAAATTTTGTATATTCAGCGTAAATACTAAAAAACTGATTGATCATTTTGATAATAAGGGGAGGATTATCTTTAATGGCGTATTGTTTTTTCAGTAGATGACTATACTTGATTAAAAAATTGGGAGCTTGAATTGATAGTATTTTGCTATCTTTATTTTCATCGATATTATTTAAGGCTTGAGTGATCTCATCTAGTTGTGCATTGAAATCTGCTAATTGACTTAGTATAGCGGCAACTTCATCTGATACGATGATATCAACTAGGTCGCGTGTATTCATTTCCCAATCCTCGTATAATAGTCTTGCTAGAGTCGAATAATATACCAATTTACTCCAGGGTGGCAAATAATTATCACACTAAGGTGATCAATAATGAACCAAAAATCATCCGCCAATCCCATTGAAGTCATTGATCCCATTGCGATTATGCCTTCAATCAGGCACTTTTTACTCGATTTACAAAATCGTATTTGTACAATGTTAGAACAAGAAGAGGGTCAAGGCCATTTTATTGAAGACAAGTGGGAGCATGGGGAGGGCGGAGGAGGCATCACCCGCGTGCTTGCTGGTGCTAGGGTGATAGAAAAAGCAGGGGTTAATTTTTCGCATGTGCATGGACGACAATTGCCGCAGGCGGCGACTGCCAAGCGTCCAGAATTAATCGATGCAAGCTTTCAAGCTCTCGGTGTCTCAGTTGTTGTACATCCGCTCAACCCATACGCGCCTACCTCGCATTTTAATGTGCGTTTTATCGTGGTTGAGAAGGAAGGGATGGCTCCCTATTGGTGGTTTGGCGGCGGCTTTGATTTAACGCCTTATTATGGTTTTGTTGAAGATTGCGTGCACTGGCATCAAATGGCAAAGGCAGCTTGTGATGGCTTTAAAGCAGATGCCTATGCTAAATATAAAAAATGGGCAGACCAATATTTTTATTTAAAACACAGACAGGAAGCGCGCGGCATTGGTGGTATTTTCTATGATGATCTGAATGAAGGTGAATTTGAACATTGCTTCGCCTTTATGCAAAGTGTTGGCAATCATTATATTAGAGCCTATCAAGCGATTTTAGCGACGCGTAAAAACCATGCCTATAGTCAAACTGAACGTGATTTTCAATTGTATCGTCGTGGCCGCTATGTGGAATTTAATTTATTGTATGATCGCGGTACGCTATTTGGTTTGCAATCTGGCGGTCGCACGGAATCTATCCTCATGTCCCTGCCACCCTTGGTAGCGTGGCATTATGATTGGCAACCGCAAGCAGGTTCGGCTGAACGAAAGCTTTATGATGAATTTTTGCCGGCCAAAGAATGGCTGCGGTGATTTTCTAGCTCTTTTTGCGGATCAGGCATCAGCTGAAGAGGTGCCTGATTCGTAGGAACTGTAAATAGAGTCGCAGGAGAGGGATGAATGCGTGGGCTGCTTTGCGCATACCTATCTATTAAAAGTTTAATATCTGCGATGATTTTTTCACGCCATTCTTTTATGGACTTTGCTTCAGAATTTTCTTCTATGGGCTTTCCCTCAGATTTTTTTGCTTCGACAAAATCGTTAATTAAAAAATTTGCATACTTCTCTGCTGAATAACTGATTGCTTCGATAGAAAGCAGGATCTTTTTTTCATTTGCAAAGTGGTAGATCAAGGAAAAATAAAAAGCCTTAAAAAAAGGAAAGACGGCAAATTTTTCATTTTCATTGATTCCTCTCACCAAAAAAGTTTCTATTTCTTTATAGCAATCATGGTCACTACCTTCTTTAAATAGCTTGGTAAAATATCTACTCAATGGATAGGGATCAGTAAACAAGGCATTAAAGGGCACCATACCAGGCAAATTACTTGATCGCCTGTCTAAATTTATTTTATGGTCGCAATGTAATATTTTTATGTATTTTTTAAAAATAAAATAACAAGAGAATTGCCGTGTTTGGATGGGCAGCTTCACTGCAAATTCATCCATTGCTGCCGCTTGGAAGAGTGTTGGCATGTATTCATCCCGAGTACTCAATTGATAGGCATGCCCATCAAGTTGAATTAATTTAGACGGAATCGTGCCATGGCCAATGTGATGATGATCAATGACTTCAAATTCGCTATAGTCAAGGCCGGTAAGACATTCTCTTTCATAGCGACGTGACTTTGCGACAGTTATATCTAGGCTAACACGGCCTTTTCTGACTCTCTTGACGGAGATATATTCCACATCTTCTGCATAATCGCTAACAAAATTCTCGGCGCGAAGAAATGCGCGAATGTCAATTTGTTGAAAAAGGGCTTCATTATAAGGGATGAATAAATCAATATCATTAACAAAATATTTTGCGGCGGCAGCAGGAGCGCGATGACAGAGATAAATGGCAAAGCGTTCTGCGAGACCCCCTTTAAGGAATAATTTTAGCTCTGATTTGATTTGAAATTTTATGAAAAGTGATTGTAATTTTTTCTTAAAATTATAAATATCATCCAAATCACTTTTATCAATGGGTGTGCCAGCGCCCTTTAATAGAATAGCCCTCTTTTTCTCCATTTTTTCTATTTTTTCGTTTTTTTGTCTTTTATGATTAGGGCTTGTTTTTTTCGGGGTTTGAATTTCTTTTGCAATTCGTGAGGCTTGGGGTTTTTTATTGCTATGTTTTTGTTGAGTCGCGAGGTCGACAGGCAGCGATTTAAATGCTGAGATACAGCCACCTTGGATCAAGTGATAATAGTTGCTTAGTTTAAGATGGAAGGTCTCTAATTCGGATTGATTTTCGAAGTCTTGATCATAGATTTTAAAAAAATGAATGGCTTTTAATAAGGCTTGATATATTTTTGCCGCGTCGAAAACTTTATTTTTATCGCACAAGGGTTTTAATAAGTAATCAATTAAATGATGGGCTAAACCAGAAACAAGTTCGCTATTTTCTATGCTCAGGTCCCATCGCATGCTTTCATTTTCAAGATTTAAGTTAAGTGTCATACAGACATGAATGAAATGCGCTTTAATGATTTCAGGACGAAAAGCGATACGAAATTCTTCATTTTGCGCCTGTATTTTTTTTATTTGGTGATGAAATAAATCATCTGTATGCGTGTTTCTAATATGAGGCCAATATTTTCTTATAAATCCATCTAGTGATGAGGTGCTTATTTCTATCTTTTTTGATTCTTGAAATTGCCGGAGCTCTGAGAGAAGTAATTTAGTATGAAGTTTTTGTATTGCCTTAGTTAATTCACTAATGAATCCTGTAATTTCTTCGAGAAGATGGTGATCAATAGCAAGCATTGAAGCGTAAAAACATTTGAGAGCTATGATGCGCCATATTACTTTCTGTGGATGCTTAACACGAAGTGAGGGCTCATCATCTTTTTGCATTTGTTCGAATGCATTGATAGCCGGTTGTAAGTGTGCCACGTATTCTAAATTTCTCATATAGAATAATTTTAGACAAAGGCTATGGTAATAAAAAGTACTAAGCGAGGCGGAGGTATTTACATTGTATTTTTTAAGGCGGCGATGGGCTTGTTTGAGATTAGCATCCGTTTCATCGCTCTGATCAATTAAATTTTCTATCTGTAATAAGTGTTGTAATTGTACTTCTTCTTGCTCAATTCGGCCGATCATGTATTGTTCTCGCTTTGTGTGTGACTTATAAGGCGCAAGTATAGCGAGGAATTATTAAGTAATCCTTAATATTGTTTATGAGCGGTGGGTGAGGTTGTTGTGAAGATGTTCGTCATTATAAAAGCACTCCTCGCAACGACGAACGCTTTTATAATGACGAACACCTGCGCCGGCCTTATCTCACTGTCTCTGTTTCCAGATCCAATGCTTTGATCATACGTTTATTTTCTTCCGTCACTTGAGATTCACAATAGGTTTCTTTTAAGAAGAGAGAAAGAAATATACCAAGAGCAACACCAATTGGAATAACACTGAGAGCAAAAGTATAATCAGCAGCTGTGTAAGTGGGCAGGCCATCAATGCCAAGCGGGCTATTCGTATGTAAATATAAGAGCTTGCCTACAACCGGTTGGAAAATTGCGCCGCCTGCCATAATCAGCATATTAGTGACAGCGACTGCGGTACCAGAAATTTGTATGGGATTACTTTCTTTTCCTAATGCGAAACAGAGGGGATGAGCGCCGCAACAAAATCCAATAGCAAAGAAAATGAAATATAAATTTGATGCGTCGATACCACTCGGTAAATAAAACACGATACAAAGTAATAATGCCGCAAAAAAACCTGTGATCGTTAAGGGCATGCGTCGGCGTCTGATTTTATCTGAAAATGCGCCAATGATAGGGCCAGAAATGATCCAGCCATAAAATGTATAAGTTGATATTTGTACCGCTTGAGCAGAAGTCAGTTGATAAACAGATTTTAAATAAGGGATTCCCCAAAGATCTAAGAAAACAGATGAGGGTAGATATAATAAGCAGCCAATAATGCCAATCAGCCACATTTGTGGGTTGGTAAAAATGAGACGTAGCGCACCCAATAATTGTTTTAAATTGATCGGTGCTTGCATCTCTGTTGCCGTTCCTTTACTGCTTTGATTTTTTGGCTGATTGCGCACAAATAAAAAGAGAATCACACTCAAAACAATACCAGCAATAAAAGCACTATGTAATGCTTGCTGATAGCCGATTAATTCGACTGCTTCTGTGAGATAGGTTTGTGCTAGTGCACCAGAAGTCATGCCAATAGCAGTGGCTAAGCCAGCGACAGTGGCAAAGCGATTAGTCGGCAGCCAAATGGATGCTAATTTTAAGGTGCCAATATAAGCAAATGCTGCACCTAAGCCAATCAAGAAACGTCCAAGGCTCGCTGTGGATAAATTATCAGCAGAAACAAATATGCCTAAGCCTATTGCTGCGAGTAAACATGCCATACATAACACAATTCGCACACCAAATTTATCGTAGAGCATGCCGGCAGGTATTTGCATTGGGGTATAAGCGTAATAATAGAGACCGGCAAGGGCGCCAAATTGAGTGGCATTGATATGGAAAGCGTGGGTAAGTTCGGGTTGCATAACACTGGGAGAGACACGGAGAAAATAGTTGTAACAGTAAAATAACATTCCACAACAGACAATCAGCCATGGATAAATTGATTTGAACCAGGGAAACGTCATTGTACGATTTGCCATCATGAAATTGTTTCCTATAAATAAAATAGTTAGTGTTTTAGATCAATTACTGCAAATGCCATCCTTTGCTTTGTGCCTCAAAGCCGAACTTTATAACAAAACTACTCACGCAAAGTCAATTCAAAATGGATCTCGCCCTCAAAGTTGTTGTAGTTATTCACTTTTATTTGAAAAAAGAATAGAAATAATGCGAGTTTAGTATTAGATTAGAGCTTGTGAAATTTTATATTCAATTAGGAGAAAAACATGAAAATGAAGTCATATGCAATGTTGGCAGCATCCGGCTTGCTAGCAGCTTCAGCTGTCTATGTTGCGCCAGTGATGGCAGATGATATGAGTGGGCAAACAGCACCTTCTACGACAACCACTACGACAACAACGAATACGAGTCCTGCTAGCGATAATACGACTGCGCAAGCACCTGCGCCGGTTGCAGCAGCACCAGCGCCAGCACCAGCAGCGCCAACTGCAACGACACCACCGGCAACAGGTCAGGCCGCACCTGCTGATAATAGTGGCATGCCGCCTATGCAAGGCCCAAGTGATAATAGTGGTGCATCTTCTGGTACAGATAATAGCAATATGGGAAGTGATACGAATTCTGGCGCTAATTCTAATGCGGCACCTGGTGCAACACCGCCAGATGCAACGCCTGATACGGCAACGGGTGATGACGATTATTAATTTTCTGTTGTTGGTGGATTATGGTGTAGATTCTTCGAGATGGTGTTTATGCAAACCATCTCGAAGAATCTACACCATAATCCACCAACCATTTACTTATCCCGCTTTTTTATTCTCATAATGATCAGCAATAATCTGCGCAACACAAGCAGTCAACTTTTTCCCCGTAGGGATATGTAAAAATTCATTAGGTCCATGCGCATTTGAACCTGGCCCTAATAATCCAGTAATAATGAATTGGGCTTCAGGAAATTTTTTTCCTAACATGCCCATGAAGGGAATCGTTCCGCCTTCACCCATATAAACTGCATGCTTGCCAAAATAGGCTTGAGAAGCCTGTTGTGCCGCATTTACAAGCCAAGCTTGTTCAAGTGGCGCATTCCAACCCGCGCTTGCTTCCTTTGTTTCAAAACGAATATGCGCATGATAGGGAGGATTTTTTTCCAAACTTTCTTTTAATGCTTTGACTGCTTTATTGGGATCGCAAGTTGGCGGTAAACGCAGGGAAAGTTTTACAGCGAGAGAGGGGATTGTGACATTACCCGCATTTTGAATAGAGGGTAAACCTTCGCAGCCAATGACTGATAAAGCAGCCTTCCAGGTGCGTCGTAAAATTAATTCAGCAACAGAATTAGATTCAGGTTTTACTTCGGCTTGAAAAGGTAAATCAGTGAAAACAGCATTGCCTAATACCCGAGCTGCCTGTTCCGCTTGTTGTTCACGATTTTCTGGAATGCGAACTTGTAAATCCTGCAGAATAATGTCGCCTGTGATTTCATTTTCTATGCGATTCAAACATTGTCGTAAAATACGGAAACAAGAAGGTGCGATGCCGCTGCCTGCACCGGAATGTACGCCTTGTTTTAATACGTCAATATGTAACACACCGCTTGCGAGACCGCGCAATGAAGTTGTTAACCACAATTGTTCATAGTTGCCGCAACCAGAATCCAAGCAAATAACTAAACTGGGTTTGCCAATGCGGTCTTCAAGTGCATTGACATAGAAAGGTAAATCGGGACTGCCGCTTTCTTCACTTGCTTCGATTAAAATGACGCAGCGAGCATGAGGAATGTGTTGCTGATGTAGAGATTTAATTGCAGCTAATGAAGCATAAATTGCATAACCATCATCAGCTGATCCACGTCCATAAAGTTTATCGCCGCGTAATACGGGCTTCCATGGATCTAAATCTGCATCCCAGCCAGACATTTCAGGTTGTTTGTCCAAGTGTCCATAGAGCAGAATGCTATCGTCACTATTCCCCGCAATTTCAATTAAGATGATAGGTGTTTTATTTTCCAAGCGAATAACTTCCATCGTCATATTATCCGCAGCATTTGCCTTGCACCAATCACTCATTAGTTTAATTGCAGCTTCCATATGGCCATTTGCCTGCCAATGAGGATCAAATTGGGGGGATTTATTCGGGATTTTAATATACTCGATAAGGCTAGGAATGATGCTCTTATCCCAGAGTTCGTCAATATATTGTGCACTTTGCGCTTGATTCATATAAGAACCTTTGTTAATTACTATTGAGCGGACTATTATAAACGAATAGGGTCTGTTGACAATTACGTGAGGATAAGGCCATGCTGAAATTGATTGCTTATGCGTCAAGTATTGCAGGTATGGAGGCGCCCCAGTTTAATAGCGACCAAGGACCTGCTGTTATTCAACACTCACCTTATTTAACAGATGCGCTAGAATGGACAACCATAGTAAATTCACCGCAATCGGCTGATTTATCCAAAGAAAACATCGTTGCAAATATTAATACTGAATTAGCAAAGCAAATCTCTGCATTCATACAGCAACAAAAAAAATGCTGTGTGTTAGGCGGAGATCATACTTGCGCAATTGGCACATGGAGCGGTATGTATGATGCCTTGCATAATAAAGGGAGTATGGGATTAATTTGGATAGATGCGCATATGGATAGTCATACGCCAGCGACGACGGAATCGGGTCGTCTGCATGGTATGCCGCTTGCCTGTCTGCTAGGCTACGGTTATCCTGTATTAACATCCATTTTGCATGCTGAACCTAAAGTAAAGCCGCGTAATCTTTGCCTAATTGGTGTGCGTAGTTTTGAAAAAGCAGAATTAGAATTTTTATCAAAATTGGGTGTGCGAATTTATTATATGCCGGAAATTAAACAGCGTGGTTTTACTGCCGTTTTGCAAGAAGCGGTACAACATGTGAGTGCAGATACGATAGGCTATGGTATCAGTATTGATATGGATAGCATTGATCCGCGAGATGCGCCTGGTGTTGGTGTGCCTGAAGCTGGCGGCATTCGCAGAGATGCAATGATTGCGGGATTAAGCGAAATAGTTTCAGATCCTAAATGCTTGGCGACAGAAATTACGGAATTTGATCCATCGCAAGATGTGAATCATATGACAGAAAAATTAGTAATCGATTTATTAAAAATATTGAAAAATGGTCGCAAATAATGGCAATTTATTTGGAAGTGCAACTCAGAACGCAAGTATTAATTATTTATGAGAATGAAAAAATATTAAAAGAATATCAAATTTCTACAGCAAAAAATGGTGCCGGTGAACAATATGGCAGTGAGCAAACACCACGAGGTTGGCATCTTATTCGTGCTAAAATTGGCGAAGGTCATCCTGTGAATACGGTATTTGTTCGTCGAAGGCCAACAGGGGAAATTTATACGAAAGAATTAAGTTTGCAATTCCCCGAGCGCGATTGGATTTTGACACGAATTTTTTGGTTAAGCGGATTGGAATTACATAAAAATCGTTTTGGGAATGTTGATACTATGCGGCGTAAGATTTATATTCATGGTGCGCCTGATAGCGTAGCAATGGGTGTAATAGGTTCTAAGGGTTGTATTCGCATGCGTAATGCTGATCTTATTGATTTGTTTGGGCAAATACCTGCGGGAACAAAAATACTAATAAAAGAATAGAAAATAAGCGCAATTTATCTTATAGTTATTCTAATAATATCAAGTAAATATCTAACATTAAAATATGCTATGCTAATAGAGTGGCATAATAAAAAGAAGGGAGTGCGATGCCAGATAAAATCCATGAATTATTAAATTATTGGTTTGGAAATTTAGGTTCTGCTGATTTACCTAGCAGTGACCGTACTAATATGTGGTTTGGTGATGATGATACCGTTAAGCAACAATTGCTGAATACCTTCATGCAAGAATATAAAGATGCGGCTGAGGGAAAATTAATTGATTGGTCGAAATCGCCCCGCGGTCGTCTAGCATTGATTATTTTATTAGATCAATTTTCCCGTTGTTATCACCGTCATTCTTCTCAAGCATTTGCTTTCGATGAGCAAGCACAGCAATTATGTGCAGAAGGATTACGTGAAAAAATGGATCAATCATTAACTTTAATTGAACGCGTATTTTTTTATATGCCGCTGGTGCATGCCGAAGATGGCTCGACACAGGAAAGGTCCATTCGTTTGTATCAAGAATTAGTAGCCTTATCCATGAGTGAAACCACACAAGTGTATCAACTTTTTCTTGCTTATGCTTATGCGCATTTTCGCGTTATTAAGGAATTTGGGCGTTTTCCGCAACGAAATAACGTTCTGGGACGTGAGTCTACTGAAGCGGAACTAGCATTTCTTAAGCATTCATAATATTATTTTTAGGCCAGGGGGACGTAGCTCAGCTGGGAGAGCGTCGCGTTCGCAATGCGAAGGTCGGGAGTTCGATCCTCCTCGTCTCCAGCAGTAAAATCAAATACTTAAAAGATATTCCAAAAGTTGAATCTAAATTCTAGGGTGCAATTAGGGTGCAGCGTGAGTGCACATCAAGCTATCAAGGGATGCTAAAAGCACGCATTAAAATGTTTTGAAATTAATTTACAAAAGTGGGCATAGATGAAGATAGCCGTGACTGGATTAAGCACGGCTTCTTAAAAAGAGGAGATTAGAAAGAACGGTTGACTAAGTGCATATTTATCCAAGTATCCAAGTCTTCTTTGCGATATCGAATGCTTCTGCCAAACTTTACAAAATCCGGGCCAGGCGTTCTTGTTTTTCGATAGCCATTCATGCGATCTTGCCGCAGAAAACTTCTACTCATTCCAATATATTCCGAAGCTTCTTTTTCTGTGAAAATATTCTTATTCATTGTCGTGACTCATTGTTGGTTAGTTGTAATGAAGTTTTGATGATACATTAAGTATACATAAAATCAACATTAAAGTATTCAATTTGTATCAACTCCTAGCTAGCGCAGAGTCCTTAGTTGGATAGAATGTGATGTCATATTTGCACTTGGCGTGAATATATTGTTACCATCAGGTCTAATTTAAGTTAAAGGTAATCGTATGTCGCAAAAAACCATCCTTTGTTACGGTGATTCAAATACTTGGGGATATATTCCCATGTCAGACCATTCTTCAACCAAGGCACGATATGCCAGGAATGAACGCTGGCCAGGTATTTTGCAAGAATTACTGGGCACTGATTATTATGTAATAGAAGAAGGATTGAATAGTAGAACAACGAACCTTGATTATGCACCGCCGCCTGATAGAAATGGGAAGACATATTTACCCTCATGTCTTTATTCTCATGCGCCTATAGATCTTGTTATTTTGGCGCTTGGTGGTAATGATACTAAATCATATTTCAATCGCTCAGCTGAGCAAATTAAAGATGGCATGGCAGAATTGATTGATATAGTACAAACATCAAAATATGGCGCAGAGCTACAATCACCGCCAAAAATTCTTGTTACTTCACCAGTCATTCCACTGCAAATTGTCGAAAGTTTTGTGGATGAAAATGGTACTCCATTTATGCTGGATGCTGTTAATAAATCAAAAGCAGTGAGTAAGTTATACGCGCAACTTGCGAAAGAAAAAAAATGCGATTATCTCGATTTATCCATAGTGAAACCATCGGAAATCGATGGTGTGCATTATGATAAAATGGCGCATCAACAATGTGCGCAACTGATAAATAAAAAAATAAAAGAAATATGTTGAGTGGTTATTCATGTCGGAGTTTGATTTAGAAAATAAAATTAAAATCAGTATTATTGAAGATAGCGAAATACATCTGGAGTGGCTCAAAGCAGAATTGCAAACTGATAAGCAATTTAGTATTGTCAGCGCAGATCAATCAGCTAGGCAAGGGATAATATCAATTAAAACCCATGATGCTGATTAATGAGAAATCCATTTCTATGGTTTTTTGCATGGGGAATGCTGGTTATTGCCTATGCAATCTCATTGCAAAATGGCTTGTTTGATCAGGCCTGGGCTGATATTGTTTATTGCATACAATCAATCGCAGATATCGCTATTGGGCTATTAGGCTACTTGGCATATAAATTGAAATCCGAGAAATCAGATAAAAAATTTTACTTCCTGATTTTTCTGAGTTTAATACCAGGCTTATTTGCCAATGAAATTTATAATATCTTAATCAATATAATTCAAATTAACAGATATGATATCCGCAGCTATTATTGGACGATCGCTTATTCCTTATTTTTACTGCTGCAATTAGCCGCATGGATTTATCTTTTTGCCAATAAAATTAATAATAGCAGTGAAACAAAACAGAAATGGCTTTCTGTTTATCCTTATGTATGTTCAGGTATCGTAATTTACTTATGGCTAATATTTATCTTGGCTACAAATGGCACTATCATTAATAAGGTAAATATGGATGGCTTATTGAATTCAATATTTGAGATTTTTTTATTCACAGTTATCTCAATGAATATTTCGCGCACAAAAAATAATTCATTAATTTATCTTGAAATAGGCTTTCTATTGCTTATTGGATTTAATTTTGTGCATCGATTTAGTATTGGCTTGGGAATTGCCGTTGTTGCCATTCCATCATATTTAATGATTGTGGCTTCTGTAGTGATTTGGTCAATTGGCGAAATCTTTTTACTCGGTGTAACGCCGATTTATGCGAAGCTTTTTGCAGGAAATGATCGTGATAAAAATTTGCAATATAGCTCTAACTATTATGCTGTATGTTATCTAGGTAAAATTGTTGGGCCGATTGGTGGTAGCTTTCTTTATAGCCATTTTCACTGGCATAAAACATTATTAGTATCGTTCTTATTTCTATCTATTGTAGTGGTTTTTTGCTTCCATCATCTAGGTATCATGATTGAGAAAAGTAATATGAACAAAAAAATAATTTAATGGAGAACTGATGATATGGTGACTATTGATGAAAATGAACACTATATTTTATTGCACGATGAACAAAAAAAATCGATTGCTCTTGCAAAAAAATTGCCTGCGGAAGCGAAAACATGGATTGCAGAAGCTGATTTTTTCTTTTATCCTGATGCTGACCGCACTTCCCTATTAAGCAATCTTGTACTGCACGAGCGTCACCCTGAAGCGATACATTTTATGATGTTGAGTATTGAACACTGGATGGAAAAATATCACGCTAGGTTTTTTTCTTTAGTACCTCATGAAGACACCCATTTGTTTTTTTCTCCTGATATCGCATGTAGAAGCGAACCAGACAACTTCATTATGTTGCAATCTCAAGATAGTATGCGAGAAGCTGATTTTTCTTTTATCCCTGATGTAATAGCAGGCCTTGAAGTTATTGTAGGCGACACTCCTGAGAGCAAAGCCTTATTTATTCGAGAACGAGATCAGTTTTGTCATTTGTTGCAAGAGACCTACTGGGGTAAAAGCTACTCCCCTGATATGACTGAACATAGAATTCGATCGGCTGCTGCTGTAATGGCTTTAAAACAAGGTGATCAATATATTGGTTTTGTGCGTTTTTTAAGTAATGGTAGTTTAGGGTTTATTTCTGATATGGTTATTGATGAACAATGTCGAGGTAAGGGCTATAGTAATTATTTAGTTAAACAGCTAACACAACTCGCGGCATACCAAAAAGTGCATCATACTTTGTTGACGACGCCTGTTGAAGGTGCAGGTAAAGAATCTGCGCCAAGAGTATATTTACACTTTGGGTTTAAAAAAGTATCGAATGAAAGTGACCTTCTATCTGACAGGTATATGCTACTTTATATTTGGAAAAAACAACAATCGTCTGTTGCTACCGCTTTACGGGTTCTGGGTGACTAATACAAGTACTCGAAAAAATCAGTGGTTAGCAGCTTATCAAGCAACCAACCACTACCCCACAAATATGCGTACTATCCTCTATTTTCACAATGGGATATTGTGGGTTAAGTGGTTTCAAATATCGCACACCGCCATCCACGACATACTGTTTGAATGTCGCTTCCTTTGCGCGTGGCAAAATAGCAACGACATAATTTCCATGCGCCGCGTTTTTCTTTGGATCAATGATAATGACATCACCCTCATGAAAGCTTCTGCTATTGCCTAGTGGCGTAGTCATGGTATCACCCTTAACACGAAGTGCATACCAATGTGGTTTATCTGTGAAAAAATCGGGCAAATATTGCTTTATTTCGTTATCTGTAATTTTGGTGGAACCGATAAATTGTGATGCTTGCTCCCAAGTGACGATAGGCAGGCGATCTTTTGTCAATTCTGATTTTACATTTTTTGCTTCTGGTTTTTTTACTGAATGTTTACCTTCTGCAGCAGTTCCAAATTGCAACCACGCCGGATCAGCTTTTAATACAGCAGCAAGTTTCTGAAATTGCTTTAGCGGTGGTACACGTCGACCAGCGAGATAGTGAGTCACAGCGCCACGTGTGATGCCCATCTTATTTGCCAGCATTTCCTGTGTCATTCCTAATTCTTTCATGCGTGATTTAACGCGTATTGTCCATGTAGACATGATAAAGACCCTAGCTGTTTTATGTCTGCGAATGATACCAGTAGTATCGCGGTAATTCAATATAACAAAAAGTATCTCAATAGCATTGACATAAAGTATACATATAGTAACATCAGGTTTTTAATCAATAATAAGAAATCACAATGACATTATCAGATTATGTAAAAACCTTTCCTCGCATTCAACGTGCAACCGTCCGCCGCTGGTTAGCGAAGAGCCTTGGTATTTCAGAAAGCTATGTACGCAGTATGTGTAATGGCCAAAAAAGAATTCCAGGTAAATATGCAATCCCCATTGAACGCGTAACGAGCGGTATTGTTCCGAGACAGCTTACTGCACCTGAATTGTACCCCATAGAAAATATCAGAGGTGGCTAATGAGAATATACGGCTCAATTCAAACTAAATTCTGGACTCATGCTGATGTTCGTCAGTTATCAGATCAAGCAAAGTTACTTGCAACTTATTTACTCACTTCATCACACACTAACATGTTGGGGTGCTTTCGTATTCCCATTGGTTATATCGCTGAAGATTTAAACTGGAGCTTCGAAGTTGTCGCAAAAGCTAGAGATGAATTAGCAAAAATTAATTTCCTACTCTATGACGAGGCAAGCAGTTGGATGATTATCAATAGTTTTATGAAATATCATCCTATTGAAAATCCGAATCAAGGGAAAAGTGTAGCTAAGCTTTTTGATGAGCTACCTAAAAATTTAAATTTTCTTCAGCATTTAATGAATGAGTTACTTCAAAAGCAAAAGCATTTGAGTGAAGAGTTTATTGATGTACTTGAAACCCTTGCGAAACCCTTTCGAAATCAGGAAAAGGAACAGGAACAGAAACAGTATCAGGAAAAGGAACAGGAATTAATGTCGGGCAAGCCCGACCTCTCACACTCAAAAGATTTTGATTTTGAAAAATCAAAAGCACAAGCAAAGCAAGAGCGTGAATTACTTAAATCACAAGCATTGGAAACACTAAATTTCTTGAATGAAAAAACAGGCAGGGGATATCGCATTAATGATACTAACTTAAATCCCATCATAGGAAGACTGAAGACTGGCGTTCCAGTAGGTAAATGTTTTCAAGTAATTGCAAAAAAATATCGAGAACGGAAAGTAGATCCCAAAATGAATACCTATTTACGACCAGTAACTTTATTTAATAAAGACAAATTTGAATCTTATCTTGGAGAGGTATCGATAAGACAAACTAATGAGAACAAGTGATGAAGAAAGGAGAGCGTTGTAGGGAATGTCAGCAGTGGGTGAGCGTCGAACAATCCAAGTGCACCTGCGGTTGGCAAGTAGCAAAGGCTGAAATGATGGCACTCCCTGATTCAGCCTAAGGAAATGGATCAGAAAACGGGCGTAATCAATAATGACAAGCTAGAGCTAGATGAAATCGCAAAGCTAATTAAAGATTGTCGCGATGATTTGGCTAATGCAAAAAAAAGCTGAACAAGGGCTTAAAACAACAGCGGGATTTGGAAAGCAAGCGCTTAAAGTATCAGGCTATCTCTATACGCCTTTGGGTTTGATTAAGGCGGCACAAAATAGTGTAAATTTTTTCAAGGGAAAGAGTAGTAAAAAAGCTGGAAAAGAGACGTCTCCGCAAGATGGTCAAACAGATACAACTAAGCCGTCGCGAAGATGATGAATAACAATATGGAGTACGGTATCAAGTATGGCGTATTCTCACTTGACAACACGATAGGCACACAGAATATCAATAATTATTTTTGTGTCGGTAATGGGTCAAGTGCCAACACCTAACAACTTGTGTTAAATTAAGCTCTTTTGAACCCCAGTTGTTAGGTGTTGGCAACTTGACCCCTTATCCCCAGGTGGAGAAAAATTTATTAGGGCCTTAGTTTGGAATGCTACCATTTTCCCATTCGTCAACTGTAATGGATGTGCTCCATGTAAACTCGAAACTTTCAAAACACAATTTCCAGATTGTCCATTGATAACTCACATTATTTTCATTAGTCCCATTGATAGGAGTAAATCCTTTAAAACTAATTTCATTATCGTTTTGACTAACATTTTCAAGAATCTCTTTAAATTGTTTGGGAAAAGTGTCAGAAAAATCGAGTTTTATATTGCCTTTGTTTTTTTCTACTTCTAATGAAGAATGGTAAACTCCATTTAGTGTTAATACGCAACTTCCCAATACTAATGAGGGTAAATTTTCTTCTTCATAATTGTCAAGCTTAGCCCAGTCAAGTTGTAGAACAATAACATTATCTGTTAGCTTGAAATCTGTAATGCGTGAATCATGGAATGAAATTCGATTGATGTTTTTTGTAATTTTATAGGTCATATTGTTTACCTAAATATTTCTCATAATTTTTCTGCAATTTCTTTGGAAATTGATATGCCACAGCAATAAAAGTATTAGCGCCATCATTTGCTTGTTTCATCACTCGCCTTATCTTTTTTGTTAGTGAATAGATTTTTAATCCGTCCCCACAATAAAATAATAGGTATTACAATTGCAATTTTCCATATTTTAATAAGGAAAACTCCTGCAAGTGCCAACAATCCTAGTTTCTTTGCCGCAATCCCAGTAATAAGTGCAGCTAAGCCATATTCCGCAACACGATCAGTACTTTCATTAAAATCTTCGTATCGTTTGCCATTATTGAAACGAAGAGAGGAAAGAATTTTATGAACTATATATTTACCTTGAGCAATTGATGAATTAGACGTAATAAGATTAAAATTAAAATAACCCTCTCTGCCAAGAACGGATGTGTTGTAAAGCACCATTTGTTCTGAGCTGATTTCCTTATTCTTCGCTAATATCGACCAAACTAATTTGTGTGTGGGCGCATCATATTTTGGAGGTTCAATCCAATCTACAATTTCTACTGGAGATGAACTATTAGTAACGCGATCCTTATTGGCTTCATCATTCTTTTTTTTAAGGCTTTTCATTTTCATAAGTTCATCTGCCGTCCAATTTTTTGCATTGACGTCACGTAGATATCCCGATTTAATAAACTCCACCATTATAAGCCCATGAATGTCATCTTTTTTATCAAAAATCACCCCAACAAAACTTGGCTTTGTAAGGGTTCCGTTAGCTTTCATAACAGCTGAAGCTTCATTTTTTGGAATAAACAGATAATCTTCAGGAAGGTGCAGCGAGCCCTGGTCGATAAGTGAAATGGTAGCGGGCCCTTCTGTAGCTGATTTTATAGCTGCTTTTATGATTGAAACATATTGGCTATCTTGAGATGAACTAGTTTCCGACTGATGACTTTGAGATGGCTCAGCAAATGATGCTTTTACTTGAAACAAAAAGGCCATGCAAAAGAATATAAAAATGATACCTGGGCGAGCGGATTGTAATAATTTTTTTTTTGTGATTTTCATTAAAAGCCTCTATTTAAAATGTTAAGTTCTCCTTATCGGTTCGTCATTGCTCCAAAATATTCGTAATGATACATTAGCGATCATTATTTTTCTCTGTGAATTCAACCCCGTCATTGCGGACGGGGCGGGCACTTTTTATCACTACCATTTGTATGGATTGTATCCTGACCCGTTCGAAAATGGACTTGGAGTATGGGGATACTGATTATCATTATGCCTTGGATCATTATCACACATGGCATCATGCTGAAATGGTGAATGACTGCTTCCACCCCTTGTACTCATTGGTGACCTTCCAAATAATGATGTACCCACTGAGGTTCTTGGGAATGGATCACATTCATGCATTAGATCGTGATATGGCGAATGATCATTACTCATACCAAAACTGCTTCTAGTTCTTGTACTCATTAATTCTTCTTCAAATATAGAAGACGGTCTGTACTGCGAAGGATTTGAAATTGAATAACTCTCATGCTGTCTTTGTCTTTCCATACGTTCACGATCTTCATTTTCTCTCCGTTCAAATTCTTGTCTTTCTTTATTTATTCGGCGATGATTTTCTTCATTCATCTTTCTAGCTTCATCAAGTAATTGTTCAGTTCGATTGATTTCAGCATTATGATGTCCAAACAAGCCATGGCGTGATTGACTTGGGTATTCAGTAGAGGGTTGATCAAAGCCATAATCATTAAATTTATTACCTTGACGAGTCCGATTATTTTCTTCAATTATCCTGATTCGATCTGTATCCGCTAAAGCAAATCGTAATTGTTCACGCGTTTTTGCGTCATTAATAACTAAGAGCTCAATAAGCTTTTCGTTTTTAGAAGCAATTGCATAATCGAGTGGTGTTTTACCATTTGACGAGGCTTGATTAAGATCAAGATTTAATGGATATTGATCACTAAATTTAAATAACATGATGACTAGTTCAAGCTCTCCCGCAAAACACGCTCTTCTTAATGCTAGATTAAAGTCTTTGCTAATAATGGAATTTAAAACACCGGCACAATTTTTATGTTGAGCTACATACTGGCGAGCTTGATCTTCAAGAATTTTTAAAGACTCTTCGGAGGGGAGGGTATAGGTATTATATTCATAAGTAATACTGACAGGATTACTACAGTGATCATAAGTAAATCTTGTTGTATGAGATTTGCTTCGATATAGGGCTTTACTATCATCTATAAACTCAATTGCGGTTTCTTGAAGTTTGTTCAATGAATTATAATCATAGGTTCTTTTACTGATTTTCCATGTAAAGATTACATCTTGGTCATCACTAGGTTGATCTGTCACTTCTATTGAGTAGGAGGCTTGAAAATTAAAAAATTTTTCCGTATCAATGCTGCTTATACCATCCTCGATTGCTTTTGAAATGATCTTTTCTTCTTGATCATTCAACTGATTTTTAGATCGAAGATCAATGCTGAATTTAGCGCCAAATTTTTCCATCATTCTATTATTAAAGTATTTAATGTTAATTGCTTTGGCGGGTAAGGCGAGATTATAACAAACAGCCTGTGCAATGGCAGGGGCTGCATTTTCAAATTTAGTAGTAATGATAGGCAAGCTGATTTGGTATTGGTTGTTGTCAATTAAAGTGAATGTTAAATCTGATTTATAAATTGTTGGCCTAGGATTCATGATATTTCTTTCGCACTCCCCATATTTTATAATTAATTGAAATCAATCATTATTTTAACTTTCGATCACAAAATGGACTGACCGGTGGTCATCTATTTGGCGTTATCGTAGCACAAGCTAGTTTTATGGGCAAGTCTGACTCTGTTTCTGTTTTCTTTATTGATTTAAACTGGCATTGAATTTATTAAAAAATCTCTCTCGTGTACTTTTAAGAATTTCATGAGGTCCAAAATAACTAGCCACACTATCATACAATTCCGCTGCATATCGTGCTCTATCATATAAATGATCCTTATTTTTATCTATGCAGTTTATCCATTCTTCTAGTATCGAAACAGAAATGTTTTTTAATACCATGTTCTTAGCAGAAATTTCTTTTAAGCACACGCCATAAGTTCCATCCATAATATATGGCCAATGGTTTGTCATTATCTTTTCGATTCCATCAACTAATAAATTTCCGTTATCATCAAAACAATAGCCGAATGCTTGCTTAACATCATTTATTTCAATTTCAACTAAAGCTTGACGTAATTCATGAATAAAGTCAGATTTCATTTTGCTTGCAACATCAGTAAAATTGGAAATTTCCAGGTATTGAACAGCTTTCATGGCTAGCCGGATTAGAGATGGATGATAGCATCTTGCTGGGTCATTAGGATCATCGATTCTGAATCTACTTTTAGAAAAACGTTGGGTCTTGCGTGCAAAACAAGAACGAATCCTCTATCTAACCCCTCAAGGCAAATCCAAGCTTAATAAGTTACTTAAAATTGATCTAAGTAAAGAGTCAAGTGCCAACACCTAACAACTTGTGTTAAATTAAGCTCTTTTGAACCCCAGTTGTTAGGGTTGGCACTTGACCCCTTATAAGAGAAAACACATATGGAAGAACATATCACCAACGAAACAGTAGAAAATGGATCCGCCGCAATAGCCATTGATATGGGAGCAAGCATTAGCTTACCATTGGAAGAAAGTGGGGAAGAAAGTGGGGCTTCTAAAAGTGATACTCTCATTTCTAACGATTACTTATCAAAACTTTTTCTCTGTGTGCTTGTATGGGTGATCATTATTCTTGGTTTTATTGGAATAATAGACCCCTATGGTGTTTCGCCCTTACAAATTAATTTATCGGGAATTAACACTTACAAACCAAAGCGTATCGATATCGACCGATTAATCAAACCCTATGAAGTGTGGCGTTATCAACCTAAAACTATTTTCCTTGGCACTTCACGCATTCAACAATCTATTGACCCTTCTGTTCTTGACGGAACTGATTTAGCACCAGCTTATAATGCTGCTGTTCCCGCAGCGACAATTACTGAAAATGCTGCTTTCCTTGAAGAATATATTAAGTCTGATCCCAATTTAAAACAGGTCTTCTTTGAATTATTTATCTATGCTTTTATTAGTAACTTACCTGAGGTTCAACCTAAAGGAATCACTGCTTATATTGCTGATGCTGTTTCATTTCACTTTTCTTCAAGTGCGTTTACCGATAGCTTGAAAACATGGGAATATAATCACACATCAACTGAACGGCCTGCTTTTATTCATCCCCGAGGATATTGGGTCAGACCTGAAAACTGGGATATCAGCATGAACTTTGTTCCTCAAAATTACGCGGCCTATGTCCTTGGCGCAGAGAAACAGGTGCGTCCAATGCAGTTTCGTGATCAACCCTTCGCTGTACTGCAACATTTACAAGACCTCTGTGACAAAAAGGGAATAAAATTAACCTTCATCATCACGCCAAATTATCCTTGGGATGATTATCGTCTTTTATCTACCGGCTATGTTAATTTTGTACGTGAGTTTTATCAGAGAGTCTCTACATTACACACGGTTTATAGCTTTGCTCAAAACACGGGCCCAACCATTGAACCTGTCAGCGGAAAAATGAAATACTGGAGCGAACCCTTGCATTTTAGTCGAGGGATGGGCGCAATGATACAAAGCAGTCTTGCTAATCCCAAAGATCCTAAAATGCCTAAAAATTTCATGCTGCGTATCACACCCTCAAGCATCGATACAGCCGTTAAAATTCGTTTTGATAATCTTCAGTTATGGCGTAAGCAAAATCCAAGTTATCCCAAAATATTTGAAATGACTAAACGTCTTGTATTCCATGGTTCGCCTTCTGGACTTTTAGATATCCAAAAACAGACATTAACGATCGAAGGTAAAACCTATTTTATACAATCAGGGATTGGCACAGTAGAAACAGCAAGGAAAGCTAATGATAGTCTCACTATTTCTGGTTGGACGGTTGATACTCGCTTAAAAAGTTCTGTCGATACCATCGTAGCAACGGCAGGTAATAAAGTCATTGCGCAAACACTCCCTGGCGTTGGACGATATGATATTGAGCATGGATTTGGAATAAATACGCGTCCTGCTGGCTTTACCCTTAAAATGCCAAAAGCAAGTGGCAGCATTCGTGTTTTTGCGATTAAGAATAATATTGCTGGCCAACTTTCTTCAGAAGTTTCTGCTATCAATGGTCAATTGATTGCGCCAATGAAAGGGGAATTGAAGGAGAAAAATTTAAAAATAAATGGTATTAATTACCCCGTTAAAAGTAGCAAGGAAATGATTGGTGCTATAGAGAGTGCAGGATCAATTTCTTCCGGCTATAAAATTAGTGGGTGGGCGCTAGATAAATCAGCTAATCTCCCTGTACAACTGTTAGTTGCCACAAAGGGAGATAAAATCATTGCTATGACAAAACCTATTTTTGATCGCCCTGACGTGAATACTAAAATTAAACCAATGGGTTTTTTCATGGATATTCCCGCAATTAAGCAAATTAAAGTATTCGCCATTATGAAAAATGGCACTGCAATTGTTTTAGCATCAAATATGGCTAAGAAGCGGCAAATAACTAAAAATAAGTAAAAAATACCAATATCAAATAAATCGGGATTCATGTATTATTTTCGTCCTGAATAGACTTATAATGGTTTAAAAATGCGCACAACAACTCATATGACTGCAGAAGATTACTTTGAACGGGGGAATCAGCATTACGCTCACGGTAATATTACCCGTGCGATTGATTATTACAACCAAGCTATTAACTCAGACCCGAATTATTCGCTAGTCTATAGCAATCGAGGGTTTGCTTATAACAGGCTAGGTGAGAAGAATCTCGCAATAGATGATTATAACAAGGCTATTCAATTAAATCCGAATGAGAGGCATGCTTATAATAATCGTGGATATTGCTATGCAAATCAAGGCTTAGTTACTTTGGCGTTTGCTGATTATGACAAGGCAATTGCCTTATCTCCCGATTTTTCGTCGGCTTATAGCAACCGTGGGAATTCACATTATTACCTAGGTGAGATCGCTCTCGCACTTGCTGATTATGACAGAGTTCTTCAGTTGGACTCAACTGATGCAGTTGTCCATGCCAGTCTAAAAGTTGTCCGTGCAGAACAGACTAAATCTAAACTTTTTGATGCCATTAAACAACTTCCTATCGAAACGAAAATCCGTTTTTTAACGCAATGCTTAAATGAAGATACGGAATGGGGAAAAAAGTTTCGACGAACGGAAGGATTGTATGAGAAAATTTTTGGATGTGAAGAGATGCTGTTTGAAATGCAGCAATATTTATCGGCCTTAGAAAAACCTATTGTGATATGGAGTTTTCTAATCGTACCTGAACTTATTGCTAATCAAGGATTTTGTGGGGATATTCTTTTTCATATCACATCATATTTTTTACAAGTAAGCGGCTTGAAATTTTCTACAGTTGATCGATGTATGCCTATGATTAATCAACTTCAGTCAACAATGTTTTTCCAGAAAAATAAGATGCCAAAAGAAGAGAATAATAATAATAATAATATAAAAAGCATACCCGTAAAATTGGGGAACAGTAAATGAGAAAGGCTTATTCCAAGCTAATAAAATAAAGTGATTTTTTAAAATTATTGCCCGCTTTTTTAGTTGATAAAATTAGAGTTCTAAAAAAAGAAAGTAAAAATAGTGAAGCTGTGAATGCATTATTAACTTCGACGCAAGCCGTTTGTTAAAAATTGCATTTTGAGGTGTGATGGGTATGTACATATTTTTCTTTGATTTGCAATAAAATATCGCTAATATAAGCGTTCTAACATATAAAATGACAAAAGCGAGGTATTTATGCAACGCGTTGAATCAGATGAGCAAGATGTTCAAACATCAACTTCTACATACTCGCAAGAAGATCAGCCCAATCAATTCCTATCAGAAGATGACGAATTTATTTCTTCCCTAGGCTGTGAAGATTTAAATCTGGCTCCAATGAAGGACATTTTTCCTGGATTGTTTCCTGAAGAAGAACTACCAGAACAAGTAGAAGCTACTAAGATTGAAATGAATGAAACGGCATCATCCTCTACAACAGAAACGCAAGAAAAATTACAATGGGGAAAATATAGTTATTACATTGATAAAAAGGAAGCAATCGTTATAGCAATTAAAGCTAGTAAGGTATTTATAGTAGGAAGATGTTCCTATACTACTTTTGACAAACGCGAGAATGTTTATCATATTAATTCGCTTTACAAAAAACTAAGACTTCTCTCTCATGCCTTTGAAAAATTTTATTTTGTTAATTTAAAAAAGGGGAAAATAAAACATGTCTCAACGGAGGTATTTCTGTTAGATAATCTGCCTTATACGCTGTCAAGAGAAGGGGAAAATATCCCAGTTCATACCTTCATGCAGGCACGATTTCTGATACAACAAGAGAGAGAGAAGCGCGAATCTTCTAATTCAAATCAGCTAATACGCCAACAACTAAGAAAAGCAGCGAATTCAAAAACGAGTAAACCATTAAAAAGAAAAGGGGAGCAGGGTCAAGATAGCCGCGGCAATAGCAAGCGTGGTAAAACAATGGCAAATGTTCAAAGAAAGGAAAAGCATTTAGAGCAAAAAATCCCGCAGGAATTAGAAATTATACGACACAAGAATGATACTCGTTATTCTCTAGATCTAGTTACGGGAATAATAACACCCACAGATGAAAAAAAGGGCTCTCTTACCTTTAATTCTGCATGCAATAAGCTCATGGAAGTGGGGAAGGGGACACGCCTTGGAAAGGATCAATGCTATTTTGTTGACGATGAAATGATATTGGCTCGGCCAGTCATACTGGGAAAAAATGCAATACGAATAGAGCATGATCCAGAATACATAAATTCAAAATATTATGCCGTCATATCGGAATCTCCCGTACTGGTAGGGGAGCAAGTTTTCCTTATTATTGGTGCCCGTGATAGGTTAACAAAATTAGAAGAGTCGCAAAATAAAAAAGAGGAACAGTTAGGACAAAAGCAAAATATAGAGCATCCGCCAACACAAACAAAGACTGTATGCAATATTCACGTCCCGCAACAGCCAAGGCAAACACAAACACAAACACAAACATTGTATTATCATCCTATTCCGCAGCAGCCAAGACAGCTGCAGGCACCATACGATCATCTACTGAGTCGGCCAGGAATTGGCTTATTTTTTTTACCGCCACCGCCGCCACCATCTAGACAGGTATCTGCGCCGCCACCGACAAGACCAGCGCCTGTATCGACATCATCGGACAATAGTTTTGGAATGCCGAAAGAGCCGCTATTTGAATTTGATGACTATATTTCTTCACTTGATTGTGAATACAAGGGGCCCTTGTAGATTTATGATGATATTTGACACCGTCAATATGAAAATGGAATTGCATAGGTTTTCTAAATATTTAATCCAACCAAATCATTCCTATCGAAGCAACTAAAGCAAGCGCCATAATAATATTAAACCATACTCGATGACTGTCCTTAGTTAAAATTCGATTTAAATAATTTCCAAATAAAAGCCATGATCCCACGCAAGGAACGCCGATGAGAAAATAAATACAACTAATTAAAATAGCATTAGCTAAATAATTATTGGAAATGGTGAAAATCGAAATCGTGCCAATTCCCATCAACCATGCTTTTGGATTGATCCATTGAAAAATCACGGCTTGTAAAAAATGAAAGGGTTTTCGCAATTGAAAATTTTTCTTGCTATGGGATGTTAGAATTTTCCATGACAAATAGAGCATATAAATCGAGCCAAGTATTTTTAAGAATTCCTTGACCCAGGCATATTTTACAAATATGGCACCCAGTCCCAAGGCAACCATCAAACACATAAGAGGAAAGCCGAGACAAATGCCAAAATAATGCGGCAGGCTTTTTTTGAGGCCAAAATTCATACCAGAATCCATGATCATGATATTGTTGGGTCCTGGCGTGAAAGAGGCGGAAAAGGCGAATAAGAGTAGGGGGACGAGGTTGTTTGTCATGGGGTTTGATCCTTTAAAAACCTATTATATTAAATATGCCGCATAGTATATACTATAATTAAGTGATAATAATCAACTAGAATATCGAATAGTAACTTGTTAAAAAATATAGAAATATAAATGGGCTTGAGACTGGGGGGAGGTGTGTGATGTTAGCTCGAAAAACACGAATTAAAGATCCCAATGAATATGGTTATCTTTTTAAGATAGTCATGCTAGGCGCCTCAGGAGTCGGAAAAACTAGTCTTATACTGAGATTTGCCGATAATATTTTTTCAGAATCTTTTATAGCTACCATAGGCGTGGATTTCAAAATGCGAACAATTGATGTCGGTCCTCGCTCAGTTAAGCTGCAACTTTGGGATACGGCAGGCCAAGAGCTGTTTAGAACAATTAATACTGATAGGTACTTGGAAAGTTGTCATGGCTTTGTTATTGCAATTGATTTAACCAATCAAGACTCTTTAAATTATGCGCGAAGTGAATTAGAAAGAATAGAGAGGCGTAGTAATGGCATGTCAATGCTCATGCTTGCTTTTACTAAATCTGATATGCCACATGAACGCAAGATTAGTAAAGAAGATATTCTAGCATTTGATAAAGAGATTGCAGCTAAGCCTCCCTGTAAATACCTGGGCTACATTGAGACAAGCGCTAAATTTAGCACAAATGTTGATGAGTTATTTTTCACCCTAGCCAGGAGCATTGTAGTGAGTTTGGATGATGATCTTGAAGAAATTGTATCGCCATCACCATCTATTTCTCCCATAGAAGAAGCCAGAGCTAGGGAAGTTGTTCTCAATATTAAGAGTTATATTCTTGCTAATATAAATGAATTTTCTGTCACTTGGCCTCGCGGTAGTAAAATAACATTAGATAATGGAGATGAGAAAAGAGTAGAAGATGATCTAGCCTTGCATTGGGAAGAAATTAAAAAAGCTGAAGGTGGCGAGCAAATTTATTATGATGCTTTAAAGGAAATTGAAAAAAATAGTCTTGAGGCTCTCAAAAATTTTTCTTTTAATCGAGAGCCTTTCGTCACCAAGTACTATGAAAGAACTGGACACCGAGAGGATCTTTTTTCCACTGTTTCAGAAAAATTTAATGCGTCAAGATCTGCTGCAGCTGCAGCTACAACTACGACAACCACTACAACGGCAAGGACAGCAGCTCCATCACCTTCAAATGTTTTAAGTACTTCTGCGCAAACAAAGAATGATGCTGTAATACAAAGAAGATATAAGAAACTAGTAAAGGCGTCATCGCAAAAAACTTCTATGTTTACTCCACCTGCGACTACTACTACAACGACAACTAAGATTCAGCCTGAGCCTGAGAAAATACCAGAACCGCCAGATGATTTATGTTGCCCTATTCTATTGACTATTATGGAAGAACCACGGCTAGTGAAAACAAGTGGACATACTTATGAAAAAAGTGCCATCGAAGAAGTGATAAATCCAGCAACTGGCATAGGTCGAGATCCTATAACAAGAGAGGAATTTAAAAAAGAAGATCTAATAAGAAATTTTGCTGTTGAAAAAATGATTGACACTTGGCATCAGCAAAACCCAAGTTATAAAAATAATACTTCAGCATCTTTAAAAAAATAAGGCAAATTGCCATTCCTTTGACAATAGCGGGAAATACTTTATTATGCGCTCATCAATTGACCTCAACCCACAAGACATTATTCTTTCATCAGAAATCATCGCCAAAATTAAATTACTGGAAAGCCTAAGTGGTGACACCAGAATCATGGAAGAATTTTCTTTATTTCCCAAACTAGAAAAAATATTACATCAATTATATCTTACAAAAGATCAATGGATTGAGATATGCAATCTTATCGATTATTTTCGGGATAAAAAAATAGCGATATTAACACTGCTTTTTGCAAGAGCACCTTCGGAAGAAAAAGCCAATGAGCTAATGGCATTATTGCCAGAGAAAGTAAGAAAAAATGCAGTAGCCGAGCGTTTAATTTGGCTGCGAATTGTAGAAATAGAAAATACGCACTATGATAAAGAAGTCATTTCAGCGCATCAAATGTGGGGGAAATTATCCTGTCTTTTCCTTGATAATAATAAGCATGGACGTCGGATAGCAGGCTTATCATTAAAACCGGATTATTGGTTTGAAGGTTTTAATCAGGGAAGATGGCGAGATGAAAAATGGTTTGCTGTGTGGAAGCAAAGTAAAAATAATTTATCTTTCATCAAATGGTGCGACCTGCTTGGCGTCAATAGTACAAGCGTTCCCTATTATTCTGATGAAGAAAGGAAATCACTGCAAATTCATATTGTAGATGGTCAGATGTATGATAGTGCAAATCAATTGATTAATACGGGATGCTATGGTGATTTAACTGATTGTGTGATGATGCTTGACGAACAACTTTATTGCTATGCAACTTCAACTTTCAAAAGAAAAAGTGATGCCTATCATTTTCATTCAGGACTTGTAGCAGGAAAGCCGATTATATTTGCTGGTCAAATGAGTGTGGAGAGGGGCGTTCTCACTTTTGTAACAACGAGAAGTGGTCATTATGAACCATCTGATGACGATTTATGCAAATTTTTAAAAGTGTTGAATGACAAGGGGATTAAGCTGGATCATGTTAACTTGCAAAATGAGGGTGGAGGGCTGATTTCATATAGTGCAGAAGCTTATCTTGCAGATTGGCAGGTGAAGAATGGGATGGTGGTTCAGCGAAGGTCCCGGCTTTAGTTGATGCGGTTATCATTACTATTTAAACCCTTCGAGACGGCGCAAAAAGCGCCCTCACCCCCTGCCCCTCTCCCCTCGCAAAAAGCGCTCCGGGAGAGGGGAGCGTCCTAAGTTATTTCGAGGAGAAAATTTAGAACGCTCCCCTCTCCCGGAGCGCTTTTTGCGAGGGGAGAGGGGCAGGGGGTGAGGGCGCTTTTTGCGCCGTCTCGAAGGATTTAGATCATCAAACAATAATGATTATCATTTACAACGCCCCATCTCATCCTCTATACTCTTTCCATCAAAGCCTCACTCATAAAGAGTAATATCATGAAAAAAATAGCAAAATTCTTAATCACCTTTATCTCAAGCTCTTTGGCGGTCTCAACCCTGGCCGCAGAAGTTCCCCTGTGTCAATTACCGCAAGCCAATACCAATACTGCAGCAGGGGAGCCATCCAATGCCGCTTGCTCCCAAGTCCTCGAAGCTGCAAAAAAATTAGCTGAAGCAAGCAAGTCTCAGCTCAATTTTTTTAATAGCAGCACGATTCCATCACAATTAAATGTGGGCTCTGTTTATTTACAACCTATCACCATGCTACCGACAGGCATGATGCTGCCGCGCAAACAATCTGATATTCACTTGGAACTTGATATTCATGCACAGCAAAATTTAAAAGCGCGAGGCTTTGCACCAGGCGATTGGCTGCCTAATGTCACTGTTTCATACACGATACAAAAAATTGGTGATAAGTCACCACTTCCTTGCAGCAGCATGTCTACAGCACGCAAATACACTTGCCTACTCATGCCTATGGTTGCGTCAGACGGCCCGCATTATGGCAATAATGTCAAATTACAGGGCCCAGGATTTTATCTTGTCACTTTTAATGCGACGACGGCGAATTCACATTTTGGTTGGCATACTGATACGGATAGCAAAGTATTGGGAACAGAATATGTTGATTGGCATTTTACCCAAAGTTATATCTTCAAATGGACGGGTGTCGGAAAAATAGGCGGTTATTAAAAATCACTGAGACTATGAAAATGAAGCGATTTTTCTTTTGTGTATATTTGCTTATTGTACTGACATTTATTTCAGTATCTGCGCATGCGGAACCTATCCTAATTAATGCAATAGTCACTAATCAAGGTATTCAACTTTCTCCTGATCATATTCCTGAAAATAAAGCCTTCACTATTCATGTGATCAATCAAACTAAGCTGCCTGTTGAAATTGAAAATTCTGATACTTCTGTTGAAATCTATGCAAATATGGATAGAACTTTCAAGGTTGGCCTAACAGCAGGAACTTATATTTTCTTTAATGATTTTAATACGCAGACCAAAGCCGCCACTTTATTCGTTAAATCACTTCCTGTCTTAGTGAGAGCGGAAAACAGGCAAGCTGCAGCAGCGAATGATAAATCTTCTTCACTTAATACCTCGGAAATTTTATTCATTATCTGGAGAGAAAGTGTGGAAGCTTTGCTGGTTGTTGGCGTAGTGTATAGTTGGCTGACACAGTTAAAAGCAGGGCGGCGTTCTGGTTTCCTATTCTTATGGTTGGGCGTATTAGTCGGATTAATTTTTGCTTTTCTTCTCAGTTTTATTTTAATAAAAATGAATCATATATTAACGCCTGATTTCGCCAACCTTTTTCAAGCAGGCATGGCACTTGTCGCTGCTGGCATGATTATTTATATGATTAAATGGATGCGAGAAAAAGGTAGGGCACTTAAATCTAGCATGCATCATTCTTTAGAAAAAAATACCTCGTCTTTCTGGCGAAATATTTCTATCTTAACAGTTGTGTCTGTTGCGCTTGCTCGAGAAGCCAGTGAAGCCAGCATTTTTGTCTATGCTCTAGGTTTTGAAAACATGACGGGCTCTCCCTTTAAAATGATGGGAATAATCGGCTTAGGCATTTCGCTTGCGATAGCGACCATTTTTCTTTTGCAATTAGGCAATCGAATTTTTTCATGGCGTTTCTTTTTTAAAGTAACAGAAATATTATTGCTATTATTAGGCGGCGGATTAATATTGAATTGCATTGATAGATTAATTGTCTCTGGTGTATTAAGCCCCTTGCAAACTAAAATTTGGAACACTTCTTTTTTACTGAGCGATGGCGGATTTTTTGCGCCTATTCTTTCTAGTTTTACTGGTTATCGAGCTTCACCCTCTCTCATGGATCTTATCGCCTATGGCCTCTATTGGGCGATAATTTATTTTCTACTCAAAGTAAAAAAGAGTGCAGACTATGCGGATTAATTTTGCATCTTTAGGATATTGGTTGGCACAACATCAAAAATTGATTCGCCTTGTGCAATGGTGCATCGTTTTAATTTATGCTTTCTTACTCATCGTTCCAAGCTTCTTGCCGCTTCCTGATGACTCTGCAACCTTATTTCATCATTTAACCGTGTTTGCTGGATTTTTATTTTGGGGTATTTGGTGGCCCTTTGTTATTTTGAGTATTGTTTTTTTTGGACGCCTATGGTGCGGCATTCTTTGTCCCGAAGGTTCGCTTTCTGAGTTTGCCAATCGTCATGGTTTAAAAAGAAGAATTCCTAAATGGCTGCAATGGGGTGGATGGCCCTTTGTCGCCTTTGGTATTACGACTATTTATGGGCAAATGATTAGTGTCTATCAATATCCTAAACCTGTGCTGTTAATTCTGGGTGGCTCAACGGCTTTCGCCATGGTCATTGGTTTTCTCTATGGCAAATCAAATCGCGTTTGGTGTAAATATCTCTGTCCTGTGACAGGTGTCTTTGCGCTACTCGCAAAGCTGGCTCCCTGGCGTTATCAACCTATGGAAACAGCTTGGAACAAGCAGCAATTGCAGCAAATCAATGAAGTGCGCTGTCCCACCTTGCTGCCACTAACTAAAATGACAGGTGCTGCAAATTGCTTAATGTGTGGTAAATGCGGCATGAGCAAAAATGAAATTCAATTAAGTCTACGTTCACCAAACGAAGAAATTGTCGTGCATGGCGGCAAGAAAAATAAAGTTTATGAAAGTTTATTAATTATTTTTGGTTTATGTGGTATTGCTTTGGCTGCTTTTCAATGGCCGAATAGTTTTTGGTTTGCGCATTTTCGTGATGTCATTGATTCCTGGTTTTTAGCGCATCAAATTAATTGGGTTTTTGAAACGAATGCACCTTGGTGGATCTTCACCCATTATCCTGAACGCGGTGATGTCTTCAGTTGGATGTATGGTTTTGAAGTGGTGGCTTATATTTTAATGATGGGTCTTTCTATCGGAAGCTTATTGACTGCCTTGATTGCACTTGCAACAAAAATCAGTGGACCATTTTCGATTAAACGTTTTAATCATTTAGCCCAAGCACTTATTCCGCTTGGCGGATGCAGCGTGTTTATTGGATTATTTGCTAATACCACAAGTATATTGCAAAAATATGCTAATTTAGGCTTTATTTGGATTGATGATGTTAAATATGCCTTATTATTTCTTGCGACTGTGTGGTGTGTTATTTTGGCCTATCAAATTATTAAACAATATACGGCTTCGCTAATACGTCAATTATTTTGCGTATTCTTCATGTTAGTTAATTTTGCTATTGTAAATTATTCTTGGATATTGGTATTGCATATTTGGGCAATGAAAGCGGATCGGATTCCTTGGAATACTTTGTGGGTGTGAAGGGTTGTTGGGTGGAGTTTGTTGGTAAGCGTTTACGCCACGCTGTCATGCCAGCATGCTTGTAAACGTTCACGCTCTAATATGTAACGCCATTTGCAAGGACTCTGTCATGCCAGCCGCACGCTCTTTGTGCGAGGTGGCATCCAGGAAATTGTCTAAAACCGTAACAGCTCACGTGGGGTTGACAGGTGTTCGTCATTGCTTTGGCCTGTCATTCCCGCATCCCGCCTCACTCATCTGCCTTATCGTCTGCAAATAAATTTTTGTCCCGGTAAAACTAGCAACTAAATTTTTGATACCAAGAATACGCTGAGCTTCTTCCTCATCTTGCGAATCAATATCACTTAATCTCACCATTTTCCATGTTGCTATTGGCGTATCATCTGAACCTTTAACAGCATGTTCCACATGAAAAAGCGCTGGTTTTTCAAGCAGCATGCTATCATCGATTTGCTGTAAATATTTTTTTGCTTGTTCAACATCAACTTCTCGTCCTAAAAAATAAATCCTTTTTTCATTTTCATCGATATGGATATCTTCTTTAACAACCACAAGATTTCCTGTCGCAAAGCTTGGCTGAATACTTAATCGTATAAAACTTTCACCATACTCCGTCAATTTTCTAGAATCAGGAACGATAATAGATTCTTTAACAGGAATATATTTTTCAGGTGTTTCAGCCTTCCATTTTAATCCTTGCCAGGCTTCTTCTTTAGTCAGGCTAATTTTTTCTAAGGAAATTGCTTCTTCATTATCTTTAAGAAGAGAGTTAATATTTTCTTCTTTTTTAGCAAAGACTTGAGAAGGATATTTTAAGCGCTTTGATTCAAATTCATGAGCAGCAGTTGTATTTAATCTAAACATAGTTCATACCTCGATTTGGTTTATGGAAAATCACCAGGCCATTATATATTTAAAAAATAGATAATAAATGCTATAATTTCGTTTAAATGTATCGATAAAATAGATAATAAGTGACTTATGCGTCCAAAGTCGACCCTAGATCAATGGCTAGTATTAAAAACAGTGGTAGAGCAAGGTGGTTTTGCTCAGGCAGCAGAATTTTTGCATCGAAGCCAATCGACTGTGAGTTATGCTGTTTCTCAATTGCAATCACAATTGGGAGTGAAATTATTAGAAATACAGGGGCGAAAAGCAGTATTAACGCCTATAGGGAAAATATTATTTCATCGCGCGACTTTATTATTAGACAGCGCAAACAAGATTGAAAAAATAGCAATTGATGCGCAAAAAGATTGGCCAGCAGAATTAGTGCTTGTAGTAGATGATCCTTTTCCGAGGAGTGTCATAGCAAGTGCCTTAAATAAATTCATGAAAGTAGCTCGAACGCGAGTGCAAATAGTTGAAGCCAGTCTTTCTGGTGTACTTGAAATATTGGAGCAGGGTCATGCCGATATTACGACTTGTTTCACAGTGCCAAAGGGGTACGTGGAATTTAGCCAAGCTCAAATTATTCAAGTAGCGGTCGCGCATTTAAAACATCCCCTCCATCATTTGCCTTATCCTCCTAGCATTGAAGATGTAAAAGCATACACGCAATTTGTTATACATGATTCAGCGCTAGCTCAAAATATTGATAAGGGATTTCTCGATGCACCAGATCGTTGGACTGTCACAAGCTCTCAACTTGCCATTAATTTATTACAGCAGGGAATAGGTTTTGCTTGGATGCCATTAGATTATTTAATTCAGGCAAATAATTTGAAAGCATTGGCACTTGAAGCTGGACAAGCAAGACGATTTTTTCAATATCTTTTATTTGGCAAGAAAGCACCGCCGAATCAAGCAGCGCTTGCCTTTGCGGAATGTCTTAAAGAAGCTTTAAATGAATATCATGCTGGACTTGAGCTGACATTAAATATTTTTTTAGCAAGACCCTAATTTATTTTTTATATATTCCTTCATTTGCAACAATGATCTCTTCCTCTGAATGAGTTTCATTCGATGAATAAAATAAACTGAATATCCCAGTTAGCATAGCCGCAGGTGGTGCAAGAACAGCCAATGCGATTTTTGCTACATTGGCAGCGCTTGATAAATTACTCTTTAAGCCTATGCAATTTTTTAAATAAGCATACATGCCCATGGAAAAAATAGTAATGATGATTTCCTCAGTTGAATAAGATTCATCTCGATGACGTTTCGTTTCCTTATTAATAGCAAGTTGTTCTGCTTTTTCCGTTTTAGCTTGATTTTCTTTCTTATTCAGCAAACTGACAATACGTGAATCCGCTCCATATAGAGTAGTTGCCAAGTCTAGTGCTTTGATGTCATTGCTATCAGCCATATTAAAATCAATGCCGGGTTTGTTAGCAATAAGTTTAATTAATTGATAATCGCCACCTTCAATTGCATGGTGTAAAATGGTTTTACCCGCAATGGATAATCTATTTAAATCGATGGGATATTTTATAAGGATTTTCACTAAGTCGGTATATGTTCTATCTACTGCAATGGTGAGGGGTTCATAGCCTTGATTATTTGTGAGATGAATCAAGTAAGGGTGTGATTGTAGTAACTCTTGTGCGCGGATAGTTTGATTGGATGCAATGCATTTCATAAATTCATCCCTAATCATCGGATAGGGATTATCCTTACTATTATTAACTGCAATACCTAAACTCTTGATTTGTGATTTTTCATTTACTGTTAATTGATACTCATTAGGTGAAATATAAATAAATTTTGTGATGTTAGGGTCAAGTAAATCAAGACGCGGCAGTAATATTTCAGTGTATGACCCAGATGGATGATGGGGTGGCAAATGACCTGTTGTTACAGCCTGTAGTAAAGCGCGCAAAAACATATCACTGCTTTGAAAAAGCAGGATTTCCAAGTGATGATAAGTGCAGGCTATCAAATCTTTACCATCGTTTATTCTGACATTCAAGGAATCAGCTGCATTGTAAAGACAATTAAATTTAACTACCTCATCTAAAATAAGATAGGATTGTCCATAATATGTGGCCGCATTAATCTCATGTTTTTCATTAAGCAGGGCGAGCAGGGCGTAATTTGGCCTAGCATGTATGTTTGAAAACATTTTCCTATTGATGTGAGAGCTAATAAACTGGAACTGGCCTTGTTCAGTCGTATTGCGTTTTTGAATATAATCAGAACCCTTGGTATCTCTTTCAAGTATATTAAGGGCTTGATGATTTTCTAAACCTTGCGGAAGAAAAGTCAAATTAATTGTAAGAACAATAACTGAATGATATTTCACATAATTAATACAAGCTTGATATAGTTTTTCAATATTACCACTATGGCCAAGAGACTGAATCCTCGCTAAGACTTTCTCTTTTATCTTATGCTCTATTACATAATTGCTATTAAAGCGATACATATCTGAAAAAGCATCTACACATGTTTTTCTTCCCTCTACATATTCTTTTTCAGTGGATCGAGCTGTATGTTTGTCATTTTTATATTCCTGAAACAGTGCATCAGAGGGTGTTTTTCTTAATGTCTTACAATAGGCTCGAAAATCTCTCTGCTCCTCTTCATCCAATTTTTCTTGGATCATTTGAATCATTTGAATATGATTTCGATCTTGAGCTAGTTCAAGCAAAGTTTTTCCATCGCCAGGCAATCTTCGTGCTTCTAAATCAATTCCAGGTACAGCTAATAATAACTTTAGCTTATCAATGTCAGCTCGCTTGACTGCAATAAATAAGGCAGATTCGCCATTTAATTTTTTGTGATCGATGGTGGAGTAACGAAGATCAGTAGAGGCAAGAAGTACTGCTAGTATTTCTGTGTCAGCTTCTTCAACGGCAAGTGTTAGCGCAGTATTAGTTTGATGATCAATATGATTCACATTGTGATTGCTTGCCAAAATCATTTTTACTCGATCATAGAAATTATTTTTTACGGCAGACATCAAAGGTGTTTGCCCCTCACTATTTGCAATGCCAGCATTTGCTCCCCGATGGATAAGCAAGGCTAAGACGGAATTGTCTAGTTGATTTGAGCAAGCTGCACTATGCAAGGCTGTCATGCCTGCAACTGTTTTTCGATCATTATCATGTATGCGGGCTTTGCGTGTGCGGATATTGAGATTCGCACCTGGTGTATTGATAATCAACTCTATTATTTTAATATTAGCGCTTTCAACAGCAAGATGTAGAGGAGCTTTGCCAGTCATGGCAGATACTCGATTAATGTCACAGCCATGATAGACGAACATTTTTACTAATTTACTATCAGCATTTCTAGCGGCAATATGGATTGTTTCTTGGCAAAAAGGCGTTGCAATCAGCTGAGGATGTGATTCTAATAGCGCATTGACAGCTTCATGATTGCTTTGTTCAACATAACTAAGTAATTGTAAACTGAGTGCTAATTGCCTAGTATTTAAGCAATTTCATCGCCTTCACTTGTATTTTTATTTAATCTAGCATTTTATCTGTTTTTTAATGCGAAGCAATCATACATAATAGCACGCGCCAGCTCTGAAAGCATTGATCGAAGAAAGGGGAGATGAAAATGCCACTTAATGACAATGATATTGAATTACAAGAAATTAAAAATCAAAAAATTGCTGAAAATGCGCTAGCTGCTTCCGTTGCTAATTGGGTTGATACGGTTGCTTTCACCACGCTTCTTACCACTTTTTTGCAAGAATCCCTGCATGTTTTTTTAGAAGAAACTTTGAAATATATTTTGTTTCCTGCCATTGCAGGTGCAAATGTGGTCAATAGTATTTTGGCTTGGCGTGATGCGAAACTGGCTCGTCGAGAAAATGGTGAAATGAAATCATGGAATATAGCCAATGCGCTGGTTGAGACGGCTGCAGCTGCAATGGTTGTGATTGCTATTGCAGGTACTTTGATTGCTTCTACTTTGTTTTCTCTTGCGACTCCCATCCTGTTTGCCGTGCAGGCAGGAGGAAAAACGCTTTTCAATTTTGGTAAAGCCTTATGGGAGGTGAAAAAGGCTCTTACGATTACACCTAAAGAAGGGGAAAGTGAAGACGAGGTAAAGACGAGGAAGGAGAAGTACTATGGCAAGGCGAGAGTATTTGGCATAAGGGCTTTTGCGGGCGCGCTTGCTACGCTCGCAATCACGCTCGTATTTGTTTATGGTAAGGTCGTTTATGCTCCGCTTGGTATTGTGGCGGGTAGTTTTTGCGACAGCCTTGACTGTGGTAGGCGGTGTTGGGGCTTATCTTGCCGCAAAACCTAAAATACCGCCGCCAAGAAATCAAACAATACTAATAAAGCATTTTCCGAGAAGAGTAGCGCCAACTATATCTCCGACTATAACTCAATCAAATACTGCAGCGAATTCAGCAAAAGAAATTAAATATATTAGGTATAAAAATCAGAAACCTTCGAGCCAAGCAAGCGTAGAGAATCAAGGTGGAGAGTTACTAAGAAAGAGAAGGTAAGTTAGTGTATGTAACCTAAGCATTCAAATACGAAATAGTCGTTTAGTAAGAAGGCCTTCCCCATCGGGGGAAGGCCTTCTTACTAAACGACTATTTCGTATTTGGTAAACGTTCACGCTCTAATATGTAACGCCATTTGCAAGGACTCTGTCATGCCAGCCGCACGCTCTTTGTGCGAGGTGGCATCCAGGAAATTGTCTAAAACCGTAACAGATCACGTGGGATATTCTTCACAGGCATCCGCCGTTGCTTTGGCCTGTCATTCCCGCGTGAGCTGTTACCTAAAACCCTGGATGCCAGCTAAAAGCATGCTGGCATGACAGCGTGGCGTGAACGCTTACCGTATTTGAATGCTTAGAACGTGTTATTTTCCTTAGCTTGACGCCTATGGGGCAGGCTATTTAAGGCCGTATCGGTATCGGCTGCGTGGTCATCGCAGCAGTTTGTTTGATCGTCTCGGCTTTCTTTCTTAAACCAAAAATCAGTGGTATTGCAGACGCACTATTTGTTCCTTTAAAAAAATTGCTTATTATTTTATTTACATCAGATGCCGGATGCCAGGTACTCGATGGATATTTGAAATAACCAATTTGTTCGGCGGCTTGATATAAATCATTTTCATTCTGTGCCTGTGATATTAATTCTGATGCGAGATTATCGTGAGACTTATTACATAATATTGGAATTTTATCTGTTTGCATGTAGCTGATCAATTGACCACCCTGTCGATTTCCTGCTTTTAAATTCATTAAAATATAATTTTTAAAAAATAGAGAGGCATGCAGTAAATCTTTGAAACCCATTTTATCTGCTATTCTAGAGACTCTCGCTGGAGTCAGCATGACGGCCTTTGTTTGTTGGCATAAAACGGCATAGATAAGAATGTTTTTATCAAGAATAGAAAGTTCAGGTTGTAGTAATCGGGTGCGTAATAAAAGCATGATGGGCACTTCGGTAGCGTTAGAAACATTATACAAACGCGATGAAGTATTAAATACAATGGATTCATTTAAAAAGTGAATAAAGGTAGATATGTAGAGACTACTACGGATATGATCAAAAAAATTCTTATCAAAGAGTGTGGCGTGAGAGCTTGAATTTGCCCAATTGACAGCTAAATCTAGTGTAAGTTCAGACATGATAGGTTCTATCGTTAAAGTCATCGTAGAAACAGTAGACAATAAAATAAAAATAAGGTCATCATTTCTTGGATGGGAATTAAAGGCAGCATCTAGCACTGTTTTATTAGCACTATCTTTGACGGTTAACTTGGCGCCGTGTGTTATAAGAAGTTTAATTAAAATTAGATTTGCATTTTCACAAGCAAAATGCAGTGGCGTGCAACCTTCTTGATACATTTCATTCACATCGCTATAGTTTTTGATTAAGTCAATGGCTAGATCTTCGCGATTATATTTGCAAACTAGAGAAAGCATGTGAGGAATATGATTTTTTAATTTATGAAAAAGACTCATTTCATCGTAGGCTAAATAGAGTTGTACTTCTCTTGCGCTTGGCCGAAGATCGGGAGAAAATTGCCAACACCAATTAATAAGCATGGCTATTTGAAATGAACATTTGCTGGTTGATGTGAAAACTCGCTTGCCTGATTCAAGATAGTCAAATACATCGTCAGCATTTTTAACATTGGAGGGGAATGATATTATTTTTCGATGAATAGTTTCATGTAGGGTAGTTCCCAAACTAAATACATCAGACTTTGTGTTATTAAATTTATTGTCTATAATTTCAGGCGCTTCATTGGTTGGCGTTCCAGCTGATTGACTATCACTAAGCAAACAAGATAAACCAAAATCTATCATTTTTGGCACAAAGCTAGCAGTCACCACAATATTGGCAGGTTTGATGTCATTATGAAGAATAAAATGCTGATGTAATTTGCTAACGCCCGCTGCGATTCCTTTTGCAATCTGAAGAACATGTGGTTTTAATAGCTTAGGTTGAACTTCGATAAGTTTTTCTAATGAGCCTAAAACGGCAAATTCCATGCCAATGACGTAATAGGGCGCTTGTATTATATAGCCAGTCAATTTAATAAGATTGTCACTATTTATTTGGTTAACGGTAGACATTATTTTAATTTCGTCGAGATAACTGTTTAAACAGTCTTTGTAAGTTTTATTGCTGGCTATTTTGGCCTTAAAGGTCATTTGTTTCCATGCTATTTCCTTATTATTGTAAGTCGCTTTAAATACTGCAGCATAAGTGCCGCTGCCAAGAATTTCATTGATTGTAACTTGGCTGAGATCAATTTCATGTGCATTTAGCTTGAAAGCGAGAGATATGTTTGCACGATATTTTTCAATTAACTGCTGTGCAGCAGGATGTGTGAAATGATTTTGCATAAAAAAATCTAAAAGATAGACGCCGTTTTCATTGGTGACATTGGGATCCGCGCCTTGAACAACTAAACTCATCATATCAGAGGTCTTGGCTCCAGGTTGCTTAAATAAATTTTCTAAATTATAGGTGGCAGTATCATTTCTGTGCATGAGGAAGGCATCTTATAATAATTAAAATTAGAATTACTATAATAGGATTAGTTGCGAATTGTAAATAGATCTTAGTAAGTAACAATAGTTTTACAACATCGAGTGACCCACTGATATGCGCCAGAGTTGGCTCCAATGTCAACACGTACTCTTTGTCCATGTGCAATATAACCCCGCGGACAGCTAGATCGCTGCCAACCCCCAGTACTACCAAAGCCAACGACAAATATTGCCTTTGTAGAGGGAGCGCTTATACAAGAGTCTGGATCATAGTCTACTTTATGAGTAGCAGGCGTCCATTGCTTAGATTTTACATTAGTAGAATCATAAGCTATCGAGCAGCTAAAACTGAATAGGGTGCTTAAAAAAAGCGCTGAAGCAGTTAATATTTTTATTTTATTATTCATCATGATAGAGCCTCACTTATTATTTAGAGAACCTCGTTATTTATAGTATAGCCGATTTAGCCGTTTTTTTAAGCCATTTAACTAATTCAAGCATCACATAAGTATCTTTTTCACAATAAGCTAACATGGCTTTTTTTAAAAGCATTTTTTTCTCAGCAGAAATAAGTGGAGAAATTAATTCTTCAAATCCTCGTTGTGCATCATTACCATTTGCAATCAACATACCCTCATAACTTTCTGCATCACCCAAGAGTGCCGGTGCCACTTTTTTTAAACTGAAGCTACCTGCAAAGGCATTATCATAAACATAATCACGAATGATCGTGAGGGGGTCGACCATTCTTGCAATTAATTTTTCTAAGGCTTCACGATCTTTTTCAGAATAATCGGCTAAGGCTTGAATGCGATCACTTTCAAATTGACTAAAGTAGGCGACAATCGAACCTTCTGTACCGCATGCGGCTAATAAAGCTGGAATTAATGCAGGCCTGGGATCATCAGCAAATTCATATAAGAAATTAGTATGCGTGATCGCTTCATCAGGTGAAGACCACACATGCACACTAAATTGAAAGGGAATATGGTGAAAAGGACCGCAGCCTTCATAGCGGGGAATGGCAGGATTAATGGTTTCAAAATCGAGAAAAACCAGGGGAAATTGCCAGCTCGACATGGCTTCTTGAATACCTGCTGCATTAATAAATCTTTCATTGCTGCGATGACATTCTATCATTCTCATTTGTAATTCATTGAGATCACTTAAGCGGGCATCGTCTAAGTTGATAATGCCTTCATGATATAAATCCCATTTTCGATTTCGTATTTGCGGTAAATTAAATACGCTTAATTCAGGTATATTTTTTTTCTGCCAGCAATAATCTTTGAAACCACAAATTGTTGGCGCAGTGCAATAGTCACCAATATCAATATCAGGAATTTCCTTTTGTTGCAGCGTCGTAAAAATATGATAGAGCGTCGGTTGAATGCTTAAATAATTTTCGCGTACTTGCTGGGTGATATCGACTTCTTTAAATAAATTATGTAAATCGGGATAACGGCACTCTGGATTCAAATGTAAAATATTAATTTGTTCTAGTGGAATACCGCTTTTTGCCATGATCCAAGCTTGCAAGCCCGCATCGCTAATATGTTCAGGTTTTACTTTAGTTGAAGATTTTACTTCAATGATACGATAGCGTTTTGTTTCGGCATTCCATTGAAGAATATCAGCGCGTGCATAGCAGCCCTTATGGGCAAAGGCAGCTTCGTAAATGAGGGGAGTTTGTGCCTCGATTAATTTCCGTGTTGCGGCGAGTGCGCCGACAAAGTCCCAGGGTTTATTATCGATTAAAATTCCACCAGGATAAAAATCTCTTGCAGCCTGACCCACCGCATTGCCTTGGTCAAATAGTGCCTGGGTAGCGGCATCAATGGGTGCTTCAAATTCTGGGTGATGTACGGTCAAATAAATGGATTTTAGGCAGCGATAGCCACGTAATAATTTCGTTTTACTCATTAAGCTTGGAATGCGATTCATCCTGTGATGGTAGCAGTATCTTGAGGGCTAAGAAAGAGGGGGCGTTTGTTAATGTTGGCTTAATATATGCTGTGTTAGCATTAACGCCACATCAATATCTTTAAAGGGAGTTAAGCTATGCATATTCGTTCAAATCAAACCGGTGCACAATTTGATATTCTGCTTAAATTAGTCAGGGGTGAGGTCGATGATAAGGCTGAGGAAGTAGATAATACTAAGAGTAAGGAAAAAGAAAAAGATAGTGGCGATACAAGAAAAAAATTAAAAAGAACCATCATTCGTATTGCTAAATTGCTTGGAAAAAATTCGGCTACTTATCGCTCTGATCTTCAAGGCAGTGATTGGTTTGAGTTACTGACTAAATACTTCAAAGATCTCAGTACTAGAATTAAAAAGGGAGATGAAATCAAAGGAAAGTTAATTGAATCGATGAAGACTAAGCATATTCCTCTGCATTTGCTCACTTCCCCTAGTTTTTTACGACAATTGTATCAAAGCTTTCATTATGGAATTGCGGAACGGGCGAAGCAATCGACTGATAAAATTATCTCAATTTCGGCTAACCCTATTGAAGAAGAGGTGTGTCATCGTATTCAAAGCGTTTTTACTCAACTACAGGAGCTTTTTAATGCCATTGATAAGGAGCCTACAGCTCTTGCTGCTACTATCAAAAATTACACGAAGGACCTTGCTATCCTCATTAGCGAACTAACAATGTTTAGAAAAAAGGAGGATGCTAGTTTGTCTGATCGTAATAAAATAATAATTGATGCTTATATCGAGATGCAAAAGCGTGTATCAAATGAAATATTAACAGTCTTGGTTGAGCAAGATAAATTGACGCCCGAGATAAGTAGTGATTTTGGCGATAGTTCAATTTATAGTTTTGAACTTTTTATGCGTTCGAAATTGAGGCGGATATTGGGTCTGGGAATATCGGATAATATTTTTGATCTCGGTCTGAGTCAAGAAGGCGAGAATTTGGATGCTAAAAAAGCGGCGGAAACACTCAGATCGTTTAATATAGATGAAGACTTAATTGCAAAATACATTTATTCGCCGATAGAAGGTGACCAAGAAACTACGCACAATCCACTATTAGAGTCGGGAAAGCTGCCGGCAGCCAAGCCTAATGAATTATATAATCTAGCAAAGCAACTCATATCAGGCATTGAGAATACAGCTCAATATCAACAAAAGGCAATGACTCAAGATCAGCAAACAATGTATGATGCCCTCATTGAATATCGCAGATTTCTTGAAGATGAAGTCTGTGCCTACAATTTAATTGATGATAGTCATAGTGGTTCATTTGGATTGGCAAGTCCCTATTTAACTCAATTAGCGATTTTACAAAAGAGTAAAGAAAATAAAGACCGGCAAATTGCGCTGCTAAGAGAAGTAGAAATAAAAACAGGGGCTGAAACGGAGTTAGATAAAATTCGTGCTCAACTTAATGCTCTACAAGCACAGAAAAATAGCATCGAAGATAAAATAGCATATATAGAAAAAACTATTGAACCGCACACCGCATTTGCAATGCAGGCTGCCAGTGGAAGATTAAGTCGTTTAGCTAAGCCGAGAGTTGATGCAGAAGTGGGTAATGCACTTTATGGTTTCAGCAATGCGGGGATTAATCAATTAGCCCAGTATGAAGAAAAAAGTACAGAAGAACGAATTGCTGAAACTGTGATGGGGCCTGAGCAGATGCGATCAGGTAGCGCAGCCTGGGTCGATAAGCAAAATTTAGCATTGAAAGTGGCTTTATCTAAAACAGAAGAGAAATCTTCAATTGAAATCGCTGTCAAATACAATGAAATTTGTGCAGAAACAATTTATGGTAAAAATGAAATATCTTCACCCGATTATAGCCAGGGCACCATTGAGCGTCGCCGAAATGATTTTGCAAATCGTTTGACTAAGATGCAGGCTACGGTATTTCCTAAGAAGAGTAAAAGGATAAATGATCCCGATTATTATAACACGACCGCAATACGTCTGATGTCTCAGCAAGCAGCGCAGCATCCTGGTTCTGGTATTCCTTATTCAAAGTTTGTTCTGCCCATCAATATGCAGATCATGCACACTGTAAAGCATGAATTGAATACTACTTATGTTGCAATGTGGGAATTTCTGTCATTTGAAGACACCATTGTCGCTAACACAAAGAGAAACATATTAGAATTAATATCTAAGATTAAAACAGCTAATTCTGCGATGGAATATATCGCTATAGTTAAAGCCCTTACTACTTTAACGAGCAGTATATCGGATAGTTTGAGTTATTTTCTGAAAAGACAGTATCGCGCCATTATTGAAGAAGCGGTTCGTGATATTGTTGATAAGCACTTTTGCGATGATTCCGTCAATATTCTTCAAGCAAAGCGTGATGAATTGCGCGCACTGAAATATACCTTACAAAGTGCCTGCTATCAGGATAGTGAGGATATTCGGAAACTGCTTGTCGTAATAGATCAAAAAATTAATGCATCTTATCAAACCACCTATGATCTTGCGAATTTACATATGCAAGATGAAGATAGGGTCACTGACATTGTGATTACCAAGAATTCAAGTCAGAGTGATAAGAACTTGGATCGATTCCACCAAACCTTTGCAACTTATATTGATAATGCCATAGTGAGTGCAACAGGAGTGGCTTCAGAACAAGATTATAAACAGGGGAAGGCGCAGAAGCTCCTATCTATTCTTGGCAATCCATCAGAGTGGAACCATTTTCTTTGGAATGTGTTAACACCAGCTATTCGAGATACTTATAGTGATGAAATAGCTAATTACATGAAACATGAAGCTGAGAACTTTGCCGTATTTTGCGCTAAGCGGATCATGGCAGCCCTATATAGTGAGGAAGGCCAGCTTGCCTATGTTGCTTGCAAAACGGAAAGTCAGAAATTATCTTTTATGCTGAAAACAATCGTTAAGGGAACTGCGAGTTTGGCTCTTAGTAATAAATATTTTGATAATAGGAGGTCATTTATCGATTTGGTGAGTTCGACAGATTTTGTGTATTGCGGGGATGACCATGCAAGAAGGGCTTATACTTATGCTTCACCATCGATGGATGAGAAAAAGACACGCTATCGACATCATTGTTTTTTTGGTAAAGGGACGGGTAATGTTGAAATTGCTTATGAGGATTATAAGGAGTTGGTGAAGAGTGTGGGGATGACGAAGGTGAGGTAG
>Ga0207126_1018_pt1 | contig 52178 bp, 36 predicted proteins | sample Alteio_BWMinHeat_20_FD_153586 | JGI IMG/M metagenome (GOLD analysis project Ga0207126, IMG submission 153586) | Enriched cells from forest soil in Barre Woods Harvard Forest LTER site, Petersham, Massachusetts, United States -... | ecosystem: Environmental > Terrestrial > Soil > Temperate forest >...
TGTGGAATAGAATGGTGTATGAAGAAACCACCATGGCAGGTTTCCTTACTACAGTTGGCTTACTGAACCCAGGATTACAGCAGGTGACACTCTCTCGTTCACTTTTTCCCAAGGAAGGCATTTTTCCGGCGTACGTTTGTGAAAGTTTTGAGAGCTTTGCAATAACAAGAAATATATTTATTATTGATCTCAAGAATGGGGCGAGTTCTACATGGCGATTTGATAAAATGTTCCTTTTTTCCAGTGATGCTGAGCGTCTACAAGAGAAAAACTGGTATCCTCTTTTGAGTCTTACTATTCAAGATGCTGTAAAATTGTTTTCTTATAAGAATTTGGCCTACAACTGCTTGGGTGGTGATACGTACAATATTGCAGTTGTAAAAATAGCAGACGACCAATACAGGATTCGTTATTTTGGTTTTGATTTCTCATCAAAATGTGAGCGAATAAATGAGATGCCAAATGGGCAAAGAGAAGTCGGGCCTCTGAATCAAGTTCGTATCAGGCAATTTTTTTATTGTATAATAGATCAAATTTTCGCGCGTGAATTTGGCCGTGGACGGTATGACGATGATAGAGCTGGAATACAAGCCATGTTGCATCAAATGAGAGATCGCTTAATACAGCGCTGTGCAGCTCTGGCTATTCGTGAAGTGCAGCAGGCACAATTTGCCAATGCATTTCCCACAAGCCTTCCCCTGGCGTGTTTTTAATTAATTAACGCCTATACTTCGACAACATTTTTAGCATTTTGTTGCCGGCGGCGTATAGAAGATTGTAATCGATATGGACCCCACCGCGGCAGCGGTGGAATTCATTAGCCCCGCGTGGAGCACGGCCGTAGCGCGCTCGCGCTACGGTCGTCGGAACGTGGGGTTACAGATGCATAAAATAAAAATAGAGCTGCGGTAGCAGCGAAACCCATTTGTGTGTGGCATAATCCAGACACATAATTGTTGTTGCAGATACATTTCTGTATCGCTGCTACCGCAGCTTTGTCTTTTTACCCGTTTCTCCAACCCCCACGTTCCACGCAGGCCGTAGCGCTGTGCGCCCGGCCGCGTTTCACGCGGGGCTAGCCACTGACCGCCACTACCGTGGCGGGGCGGCCAGTTCTATTAGGAAAAATCACACAGGCGTTTCATTTATAACAACCAGCCTGAAGGGCTGGAACTGCAACAGCGAAGGGCAACGCCCTGGGTTAAACAATCACCCACACACGTTGCCTGAAGGGCAATAATAGGGTACGGGATATACAAAATGTGTCGGCCTTTCAGGCCTCTATTATTTTGTTTTTTGGCCAGGCCTGTCGCCGGCCACCCAGGGTTTAGTCGCCCCTTCAGGGCTTCCTGCACCCTGGGCTATACATATTTCGGCCCTACGGGTCTTTACCAGGGCTACGGACTGGTTCCCTGCCAATCCATGAGAGTAGTAAGATGTCTGGGGGTCGGCGCAAGTAAACAGCAATTACATTCCCCAAATCATCACCTTTTTCCCCGCTACCTGCTCTTCGCGGTGATATATTTTTTCGTCCCAAGGTCTATCTACGGAGTCAAATACTATTAAGTGACCTTCTGTTGCAGCGACTGTATCCATATACTGAGCGGTTTGATGCAATCCTTCCTCAACATACCGAGGGTTATGATTCATTTTTAATTCGACGACAATGCGCTGCTGTTTAAAAATAATTAGTAGATCAACTCTACGAGTGCCTAAGGCATATTCGCGCTGGATTTTGCCGCCACCATTAATAACGCGTTGCAAAAAGGCCATCATGAGTAGATGTGGGCCAGATTCTTTATATGCAAACTTTTCAAGCCAGATGGCAGAATTTTCGCGATAAAATTGTGTAAAGGCTTCTAAAAGAGCATGCATATTCAGTGATCCATCTGAATTTTGATACCAAATGATTTTTTGTGTAATGGTATCTTGGGTGCTCGAAATGAGCTCTCGAGGGAAAATTTCTTGATAGATCGGGTTTGCAATACAGAGCTGTCCTTCGCGGCGCACGATAAGACCCACGTCAATGGCATATCGGATATCATCTTCGGGAAAAGATTGTGGCGCCGTTGTTCCTGCAATAATGGCATCGATGACAGGGCGGACGCGCTCTTCGTCCAGCCGTGCAGCCAGCCCATCAATAGGGGTGTCCCGTCGTAGAATCAAGTGATCGCGCACCTGCATCATAATCTCTTTGGTAATAGGCTGACTGCGATCAGTTACCAGACGAGATGTCGCATGATAAGCAAGGGCGTTCACGAGCCATGGTTGTCCTTGCGTTTGCTCGTAGGCATATTCTATGGCATCATTTGTGATTTGTTGGCCTGTTTGATCGGTATGTTGTGCATATAAGGCTCGAACTTCTTCTTTGGAAAAATTAGGCAACAGCAGGCTTTCGGCTTTAATATTAAAGGCAGAGCCACCTAGAAGATACTGCTGGTTTTCATCAGACCGAATGCGATAATCCCGCACATCGCGAACACCGACCAAGCATATCGATTCAGGAAAATGCTTGGGGCGTGTGCTGTAGCCAACCCTGAGCTGCCTGAGCACCGAAATCAAAGTGTCACCTACTAAGGAATCTATTTCATCGATACACAAAAATATTGGCTTATCAGAATGTTCTGCCCAAAAAGTGAGAAAGCGGTGAAGTTCATTGCCAATAGTATCATAAGCAGATAATAGTGATCGGAAGGCTGTATAGGACCGGCAATATTAAAAAACTTCATAATTCTCTCTTGAGTGTAACTAAATCGGTTGCATAGTGTCAAGAACAATATGTCAAGAACAATATGTTGCGGGCAGATGAAGTACACCATCCCGTATAACAGGCTACACTTCTTGAAAAAAATAAAACCGCTATTGCAAAAAAATTTTTTCACAAGTATAATGAAGATAAGTTAAAATATAATAAGTTTTTTATGAGTAATTATCAGTTTCCAATATCGACTACTCCTTTGCAATGGCCCTCTAGCTCAAACATAGCCACACCACTGAGCACTCCCAGTTTGTTTAGCATGACGCATCATACTACGGTGTGGCAGAATCAGCAAGTATCTCTCGGCACATCTTCCCCGCCCCATTCACAATCTGTTGCTCACACTGCATCAATTATATTCAGTAATTGCATGTCTTCTGCGCTTTCTGCGCCTATGTCTCAGACATCATCAATAATATCTTCACCAACTCCCATAGTGCAACAGACAAAGACACAATCACAGCCGCCGGCGTTTACTGCTCAGGCATATGGCACTTCCACATATATTTTTGGGAGAGGAAACTTAAGTCCAGGCTCTACAATCAGTACTGCTCTTGCTCAACGATTTATGAATGGCACATCCAGTCCTATTACACCTTTTACAACAACCCAATATCATGACGCATTTAGGAATCACCAGTTGCCTATTTATCAAGAAACCCCATCTGGTGATGTGTCTATTTATCTTCCCAGAGGTGTTGTTGCTACACAATCCTTATGTAATGCTATGAGTGTATTTGGTAATCCTCAAAATGGGTCTATTACATCTGCAAGGCCTTATGGCATTGATTGTGAAAGAGTTTTTACCATACCAAGAAACCATGTGAAAAACTTCATAGAACAAACTCTTGGGCTAACAGCGCGAATAGGGCAGCGTACGGTTTTTGAAGAATTGAATTGCTTGCGCCGTGGTAATGGACTAGAACCTATTCCTTCTCAGGAACCCTCCCTATCTTCCATATCACCATCACCTCAACCATTATCCCAGCTGACCCCTATATCTCTTCAGCCTCAGCAACCATCCATAGATCCTTTTACATTTAGGCGAATACCAGGCAATTTTCTACCAACACATCCAGCATCGATTGCAGCCTCTCTTTATACTGGTATTCCTCGCCCCCAAGATGCCCCCCCTCCTCCAATTGATAGAAGCCAAGTGCGCTTTACATTTCCAAATCCAGGAGCCGTTTGTATGACTATTGCAGCAGTTCCACAAGCATTTAGTTCTATGATTCCTTCTCTGTATAGAACTCTTGCTTGTGATTCTTATAATGTTACCGGCAACAGTGTTTCATTAACTTTCCTGGTGGATCAGTTACCGCAAATGCTTCGTGATACGTTGCATTTTTCTCCAACGGATGTAGGAGACACAATGGCGACACTTGCACACTGGCGGAGCGCACCGGTTTCCTCTGTATCTACACCGCCGCAGCCAACGCCTTCCACGGTATCATCACAGCCACAGTCTTCTTCTGTTCTGTCACAACCACCACAGCAGCCGCAACCAACTCAAGCTCTATCACTTTCCACCTCCATTCAGGCAACATCTTCTTCAGGGCAAACCGTAGAAGCACTTCGTCAACAAGCTAACGCTTTTATAGTTCTCCTCAATTACCGCATTGGGCTTTTGGATTACAATCCAGCACATCCGAGAGAACAAAATCCGGGTACCGCGTACGCTCCGCGGTATCCTACAGTTGTAAGAGAGGTAAATAGGGCACTGCAGGAGCTATATCAAATTTATAGGCAAATAATAGACTTAAGTTATTCAAACCCCACTCAGCGTAATAATGCACATGCGCTTTTAGAGCAGGGAATGGCCCGTATCAGGCAATATACGCTGCAGCCAGATCTGAATGTTGCCTACAACATACGGCGCGAATGTGCGTATTGGCTATCAATGGTTGTGAATGGTGATCAAGAAGATGCGGGGAGAGGTGGATGGGCCGCACGTGGTCGCCAGAACCCTCCATTCTCTATGTAGCAATCTTCTTGCAAAAAAATAACGGTTACTATAATATCCATTATGAACCAAAATCCTTCATAAGAGATATCATGATAGCTACTATTTTTATGACACCCGATGAGATGGCAAGGCACATTGCTACTCAAGCACGAGAGAGAAGACTGTCACTCAATATGAGTCAACGCACGCTTTCAGAGCGATCAGGTGTAAGCTATGCAGTGATAAAAAAATTCGAGAGTACAGGAAAAATTGCTTTGCAGTCTCTCTTAAAAATCGCCATTATAGTAGATGCTTTAGAAGATTTTGCCACACTATTTGCACACTCTCATGTCGCTGACATACCATCACTTGATGTCTTAATGAAAAAAAACAGAAGAAGAGGCAGAGCCTAATGTCACATAATCCTATTTCTATCCTTCACGTACAGTACTGTCCAGGCAATACTATTATTCCCATGGGCCGACTTGCCTATAAAAATCATAAGATTTTTTTTGAATATGAGGCTTCCTTTTTACAAACAGGGCTGCGGCTTTCACCGTTTAAACTGCCACTACGGCCTGGTGTCATTGCTTGTGAAGACTACGTATTTGATGGGCTGTTTGGAGTATTCAATGATAGCTTACCTGATGGCTGGGGACGTTTGCTAGTTGATCGTAAACTGATGCAATTGGGTATTCAGCCTGCATCTATGACGCCGCTTGATCGCCTTCGCTTTGTAGGCAACCGAGGCATGGGGGCTCTGTTTTACGAGCCGGAAATAGCTTTAGCCAACCGAGAGTATCACGATGATTTAGATAACATTCACAGCAAATGTTTAGAAATACAACAGTTCTCTACTGATCAGCATCTCGATGATGTTCTCCACATGAGCGGTTCTTCCTGCGGGGCGCGGCCTAAGGTTCTTGTTACCTTTACAAATTCTGTATTTGAGGCTAGTGAGAACACACTTAAGACGGAGCATAATGATTGGATTGTTAAATTTGGCGCGTCCTCTGATCCTGCAGATATTGGCTCTATTGAGTATGCCTACCATCTCATGGCTGCCTGCGCACACCTTGAAGTACCTGAAGCTCGATTATTTGCCTCAAAACACTGTAGTGGCTATTTTGGAGTAAAGCGATTTGATCGTGTCGGTAAAAAGTTTTATCATATGCATTCGGCAAGTGGGCTTCTGCATGCAGATCATCGATTGCCGAGCCTTGATTACTCTACGCTTATGAAAGCCACACTCTGGCTTACCAAGGACGTATTCCAGTGTGAAAAGTTATTTCGTCATGCTGTCTTCAATGTGCTTGCATACAATCGCGATGATCATGCCAAGAACTTTTCTTTTATTATGGATGAGCATGGGAGATGGTATGTGTCGCCAGCCTATGATCTGACGTTCTGTGTGGGACCGCTTGGAGAGCACTGTACTACTGTAATGAGAGAAGGTAAAAATCTCACGAAGCAGCATCTTTTGCAGCTTGCACAAGTGGGCGGTTTGGCACAAGAAAAAGCGCTCACCATCCTGCAAGAGGTCAAAGCAGCTGTCAGTCAATGGCCAAAATTTGCACAGGAAGCAAATGTTAGCAAGCAGTCTTCATCGCAGATTCAGGCTGCTACTAAGCGCGTTTCGGAGCAATTTTGATCAGTGCTCTCTGCTTGCAGAGAGCACTGATCTATAGTTTGTACATTTTTTCCGTTATCATAACCCAGGGCGTTGCCCATGCTGTTACCCACAAGTCTAGAAACTGCCTTTACATGACCTCCAGAAGTGAGGACTAGCGTCCTTGACAGTAAGAGAACAGTGAGTTTAGAGGAGCATTTGAGAGATGCGGCTCTTATTCACAGTTTTGTGTCTTACAGGTTTGGGCCGTTTTTTTAACAGGGAGAGCCACAGGAGAAGAGCTTACAGAGATAGCTTGTCAGAGGCGTTAGGGGTGTTAGATGCGTTGGTGATTAAGGTCTGGACAGTGGGGAGATTAGAGAGAAAACTAAGAGATCATTATGGGCTTATAAGAAGCACCGAAGATGCATTTACAACGAGCGTACGCTCGCTGTAGTCCAAGCATATAAAAATCGCATGGCAAATACATTTGCCAATCGATTTCTATATGCTTGGACTTTTCCACTTTCAGTGGAAAAATGCATCGAACATCCCCAAACCTCTGCTCCTCTCTTGCAGCTATCTCTGCAACTCTTCCTCTGCAGCTCTCCCTGTAAAAAAGACTCCCCAAACTGTAACTACCACTACCTCAAGCCCCCCACACGCCTCTGACAAGCTCCCTCTGTAAGCTCTTCTCCTGCAGCTCTCCCTGTAAAAAAAGCAACCAGGGGTTGTAATTGCCCACACCTTACGATCCTGCGTCATCTCTCAAGCTTTCCTCTCAACTCTCCATTCTCTTCGCGACCAAGCCGTGGTATTATCCATCTTAAAATGGCATCCAGAAAGCAGCTTCAAGGCACTTTTTTGACTTATGGGTAACAGTATGGGCGTTGCCCTGGGGGTTAGCAATTTTGGCCCTTCAGGCAACAACAGCGAAAAAGCGCACATCATGTTAATATTTCTTTTGGTAGGCATTTATTGTCATGTGCAATTTTCCGAAGGAAAATTCGCACATGACAATTTGTGTTACCTCGAGATAGCCCGAATTTGATTGATTATGTTAGAAATCTTCGCGCCCATTTCTCGAGGCACGCGTCTATCGTGTGCGAGTTTATGTCTTTCCCGCTCCACTTCATCAGCAAATCGCTTCAGCGTGCCTAAGTTTTCTTGCCTCATATTTTGCTCTGGATGCAATTTTGAAATTTTTTCAAAATCATGCAGCCCCGCAATAAGGGCATCACAATTGAGCTCTAATGCAGTGAGCTCATCGTGTGTATGTGGCAAAGGCTGAAACTGAAGTCTATGATTATGGACTTCTACAGCATGCGCACATTGTGAAAAATTAATAGTACTTCCCATATTAACACCTCCTTTTTATTTTTATATATACAGGAATTGGCATTAAATTAAAATTATTTTTTTACTTATTGCTTTTATTATTGAGAAATTGGCATTCAGGGCAACGTGTGAGGAGCTTTTCTGGGTTATCTATGTATGAGGTGTGGCAAAATTCACAGACAATATGTCTTTTAGCATAGGGTATAGCGTTGGTTTTATGCTTTTTATATCTAAAGAGCCACATGCCTAATACAATCATCATGGCTATGCCAAGATAGAGGACGCATGCTGTATCGGGGGTTACTTCAATCATGGTTCCAAGTATTGGTCAATACCATTACCCGCACAGGCGAAAGTAAAGCGAATTTTCCCACGCAGTACCTCTTTATTGCAGGGTACAAAGCGTATATGTTCCAGCAATATATCGGCATATTTTTGCAGTTTCTTATCAGAACAGGTCTTTTTTTTGGTACACGTAATAATTTTGCCACTTGCACCCGAGACAGTAACATAATAGGCGACAACATAGGGTGAGTGGGCAGCTATAGGCGGCACTCTATTATCAAGTGTACTTTTTTTTCGAAATAAGAGAGATCCGTCATCAAGTAAGGGGTATTTTGCGAGTTTGGAAGAGAGATGGAGTCGTAGAGGATAGATTCTTTCATCTGCAAAAATATGGCGACTCTCCTGCTTGAGCGGGTCATACTCGATGCTGAGGGTGGGTATGAGGGTTTCTGAGCTAGCATGTATGTCTTGCGGGATACCATTTTTGAGCGCCTGAAGAAGTATCTTCTTAATAGGGGGCAGTGGTGGTAGCATCTTGGCAGAAGCGGTAAAATCTCCTGCTTCTGCTACTGCCTGAGGGCTGTCTTCGCTTTCGATCCCTACTTCAATAGGCGCATACACTACAGGAGTGTCATGGACATCAGGGAATTTAACGCGTATCACACCAAAGACAAGGGCATGCAAAAGAGCAGAGTAGAGGCAAGCGCGTAGCATGGCTCTATCAAATCGGCGCCTTGGCAGCCGCACAATCAGCGTATTACTTTGTCCTAACCGTTCTAACTTCAACATATGACCTTATGTCACGTTATTATACGCGAGCCGAATATGGGAAGAGCATTCTTGCACTACCGAAAAAAGCCGCAAAAATGCCGCGTAATCAACGTGTCTGTCAATATGGAGCACCACCGCTGGGTCGGCATGCGGATTTTGCGCTTTCAGGGCAGCAATTTGTTGGCACAGGTGTTCTTTGACAGATCCCATATCAATGATTTCTTTTTTGGAGCCCACATAAATCACCTGATCCTTATCCATAATAACGATGAGCTGGTGCATTCGCGCCTCTGAATTCTTATTGGCAAGGGGTGGGTTTTCTATGGAGAGCGATTTCAAGGGAAGGATATCTGAAGTAATAAGAAAAAAGATCAGCATGAGGAAAATCACATCCACAAGAGGTGTCAAATCAATAAGATTAAAACAGGGCTTGAGCCTAGTCTGAAAGCGCATTGTACATATCCTCACGTAAAAATTCGCACATTGCATAAATTCTTCGACTGCCCCGAGTTTACAAGGGGTAGTCGAATGCTCCCTTTTTATCCATCAGGAGATCTATGACTTCAGCAGCGGTAGTCTGTATTTCAACTACCATACCCTCTGTACGACTTACAAGGTAGTTATACCCAATGACAGCGGGGATGGCAACAGCCAGGCCTGCAGCAGTAGTCACAAGGGCATATTCCATTGCTTCGCCAATTTGGTTTGCCGATATTTCAACGAGACGGCTCAGGCGCATCTCTGAAAAGGCTTTAATAAACCCAAGTACCGTACCTAGCAGTCCAATAAGCGGGGCGATATGGGCGATGATGGATAGAATACGTGCATTTTTTTCCATTTTGGCAATTTCGATAAGGCCGCGCATTTCCATTGCATTTTCGATAGTGTCGCGTGGTTTTTCATGCTTACAAAGCCCCGCCTTAATAATATTGGCAACAGCGCCGCGCTCACTTTCACAGATCGCTATGGCGTCTACTACATTGGTATCTTCAATGGCTTGTTTGAGCCTGAGCAGCAGTGTGGTTGTGTCTCCTTCGATTTTGCGAAAGTAGAGAAGCCTTTCTAAAAAGACAGCAGCCGCAAGTACTGAGCAGATGAAAATGACGACGAGTACAAGGTTACAGCCTGCCAGCCAGTGCATGGCTCCTTCACTTATTTCATGGAGAAATTGTGTTATGTTGATATCCATAATTTTGTGCTAATTTTTTTTGTGCTTCTACGCTCCATTCACCGCCCTTTCGTGCAGCAGCTTCGAGTTGTTTGATAGCAAGATCGCGTCTGCCATGCAGCTCATAAATTTCAGCCCTATGGAGCATGGCTTGAATACGAAGCGAAGAGGCAATGTTTTCATTAATAACTCGAGACAGCATGGTCATTGCTTTATCGAGCTGCCCCATCTTCTTGTAACAGCTCGCCGTTGCAATCCAGATTTGCAACAAAAGCTCTTGGTCACTGCCACGGACGGCTTCGGCCTTTGCAAGTAAGAGAAGCGCCTCTGTAAAATGCTCACGTGCACATTCATACGCTCCTAGCATGAGATATGCTTTTGCAAAAAATGCTCCTACTGCATTGGTTTTTACCTGACATTCTACAATGTTTTCGAGTTGTTTTCGAGAAAGATGCGCTTTTTCTTGAAGATCATATACTACTGCAAGATAATAGGACGCTTGTATGTGGAGCTCAGTATTAAGGAGAGCTTTCAAAGAGCCCTCGGCAGATTCCAGCAAGAATATTGTACTGCTAGAGCATGCCACAAGGGTTATTTCGGTTTTGGCTTTATTAAGATGTGCCTCTTGCAGCATCTTTGTTAAATAGTCTACAAGATCCCCTGACGGTGCTATCGCAAGAGCCTGCTGGAAATGCGTCACTGCCTCTTGCATGGCGCTAGCATCTTGCTTGTCTTTGAGGCTATTACCAATATATACATGCGCTGCTATGGCAATAGGTGCACAAGGATAGGCAGTGATGAGCTCTTTGAGGTGTGCTATGGCGTGAGGGGTTTTGTGAATGTACTCTTCTTCTGGAAATTGCCTGAAAAGTGACTCTGCAGCATATTCTTGAATCTTTGCATCAGATAAGGTGACGAGCTCAAGGGTCGCACAAGCTTGCTCTTTTTGCTCCAAAGCATCTGGTAACACATGTAAGATCTCTTTTGCAGCTATGTACTCTTCACAGCGATACGCTGCTAGGAATGCCCCTAGATGCGCAAGCGTATAGAACTTTCCTTTTTTACTCTCGTGTATATATGCATCAAAAGCACGCCGTGCTTCTGTAAAGGAGCGGGTAGCCATCAAACTCACTCCATAATAAAAGCTTCCATCTTCTATGTTTTTGTGCGCTCTTTGCAAAAACTCTACGCAAGATGGGTAGTTGCCTGCAAAAAACAGGCTTTTCATACAGCCTGTAGTACAATGGGTAATAAGCGCTTGTTTCGTAGTCGGTGACATTGAGTAAAAAAAGATCTGTTTCTGCGCAGCAGTGCAGATCTTCATAAAGCAAGCTGCAGCCTCTTGAAAGGCGTGCTGGGCATACAGCATATCTGCTTTTGCAATTTGCTCTTTGTAGTAAATATCGACTTCGCTGAAGAGCGTAGTAATTGCTTTTACGATCTCGTCTGAGGTGTTTTTTGCTGCAATATGAATGAGCTTTTTGAGTATTATATGTGCTTCGTCGTCTTTGCCTTGGAGAAGATATGAAGTGGCAAGTGGTATATAAAAATGTGCTCGTACTGTCTTGTAATGAGGATTTTTACAGAGCGCTATAAGATGAGCCTCTTCTTCTGGATGCAGTGCAGTCCATTCAGCCACTGCGCCATAAAGGCTACACTGCATAAACAGGCCGTACAGGAGAGTAATCTTCCTCAAGGGAGCACCAAAAACAGAAAAAAAGCGTGCACAAAGATGCGAAATGTTGCATAATGGGAACTGTTTGAAATAACCGTACGTGTTCATAGGGCTATTATAGCTCCTAGACCGTATATACAAAAGGAAAAGTATGAAACTAGAAGACATCACAAAAAAAATGCGTGAATTGCTTGCAGCTACTTCAGTAGATCTGGAAAAGGCAAATAATGGCAATAAAGCAGCAGCTCAACGAGTACGAACTGGTACTATTAAGCTTGAAAAAATGGCTCGAGAATATCGTAGAGAGTCTATTCATGCCGAAAAGACAGGCACTGGTCCTAAAAGACCGAATAAAGCAAAAGCGGGCAAAAAACAAAAGCACGCAGTAGCCGCAAAGCCTGTTAAAAAAGCTGTGATGCCAATGAAAGCACAGCCAAAAGGCAAAATGGTGCCTCAGAAGATGATGAAGCGCCCCACTGCAAAAATCCCTGCGCGAAAATCGTAGTGGAACTGGTTCGAGTCACGGAGCTTACATCAGAGTTTGAGGGAAGAGCATCGTATGTGCGAGCTGACGGCTCCACTAAAAAGATTACTCTTCCCTTTACGATGCCTGGCGACGAAGTCGAGGTAGAAGTCAAGCGAGGCAGGGTGAAGGCTGCATGTGTTGTAGCCAAATCCGCTGAGCATATTTTGCCTCGATGTGTTCATTTTGGAAGCTGTGGCGGATGCGCTGCCCAGCATATTCCCTATTCTGTTCAGCTTAGTCTTAAAGAGCAGCATATAAAGACGCTCTTTGAGCCCTATTCTGTAGCATCAACTACCTTTCATCCTATAATTCCTTCTTGTACCCCATATGAATATCGCAACAAGATGGAATTTAGCTTTTCTGAAGACCGTAAAGGGGAAAAATTCTTTGGCCTTATGTTGAAAAATAGGCGAGGGGATGTCTTTAATGTGACGGAGTGTCATCTGGTGGATCCATGGTTTGTGGACGCCCTCCAACATGCCCGCACATGGTGGCATGAGAGCACACTGCACGCCTATAATTATAGGAATAATACAGGGTCGCTCAGAACCCTTATACTTCGCCATGCGATGGTGAGTAATGATCGTCTTGCCATGCTTACCGTTTCAGGCAATCCTGACTTTGCACTCAAGAAAAAGGATCTTGATACCTTTGTAGAGAAAATGCGTGCTGTGGGAGCAACGTCTATATTTTTGCGAATTCAACAGGTTATGAAGGGCCACCCTACGCAAATGTATGAGATGTGTCTTTTTGGTCCTGACTACATTCGTGAAGAGGTAACAATACAAGGCAAATCTCTTGAGTTCCATGTAAGTCCACAAGCCTTTTTTCAACCAAATACACACACTGCACAAAAACTATACAACCGAGTCTGTGAGCTTGCCAAAATCACCCCAGAGAGTATTGTCTATGATCTTTATGCCGGCATTGGCGTCTTTGGTATGTGCGTTGCCTCTTTTGTAAAAGAGGTGATTGCGGTTGAGATTTCCCCAGAGGCCGCCTACGATGCCAAGACGAATGCTGCTAGAATGCAAATAAAAAATTTTTCTATATATAATGGTGATGTAGGGAAGTTATTAGAAGATGGGACAGTAGCGGCAAAGCCGCCAGATGTAGTAATTGTGGATCCTCCGCGTGCTGGTTTGGATGCAAGAGCGGTCCACGGGCTCATAAAACTCGCACCCAAAACCATTGTGTATGTGGCGTGCAATCCTGAAACCCAGGCAGCAAATGTAGCGATATTTTTGCAGAATGGCTTTATCCTGAGCGATGTGCAGCCGGTCGATCAATTTCCTCAAACCCCGCACTGCGAGAATATTGTAATTATGCACCGCCCCTGATGGGGCGGTGCATAATAAAAATCGCATCATAAAATGCCTCTACACGAATCCAGAAGGAGTGGCTAACGTCTTTGGCGGTAAGAGAAAAGAGAGTTTAGAGGAGAGCTTGAGAGATGACGCAAGATCTTAGGGTTTTGGCAGCTACAAGTTGTGGGGACTTTTTTTTTTACAGGGAGAGCCACAGGAGATAGCTTACAGAGAGAGCTTGTCAGAGGCGTGTGGGGTGCTGGAGGCATTGGTGATTAAGGTCTGGGCGAAGAGATTTAGAGAGAGAGCTAAGGAATTATTATGGGCTTAAAAAGCACCCCAGTCGAAGCGCTCGCGAAGCGATGCGAGACTGGGGGAACAATCAATAATTCCGATTCCGGGCCGCGCGGCGCGTGAGCGTCCGCTCGGCCAACGGATTCATCAATTATTCCGAATTTCCGTGCCCGAGCCCGTGCCCGTGCCCGTGCCCGACTACCCAGGTTTCAGTGTTCGCGTAAGCGACATCTGAAACCTGGGGAACAATCAAGAAATTCCGATTAACTACCCCGGTCTTCATGCCGCGGAGCGACATTGAAGACCAGGGGAACAATCAATAAATTCCGATAAAAATGTGTCCAAGCCCGTGAGAGTCATGGCCTTAGCCTGATGCATATGCGGTAGCGGCGCATGAAGAGTGTTAGCCTAAGTGAGGAGCGAAGATTGCATGTTAATCGTATGAAACATGCATGAATTTTCTATGAGCGCAAAATCCAGTTGGATTTTGCGCTCATAGGTAGTCATGCAGTGACTGAACGAGTTTTGAAAATAACGAGAAGATGCCTCACGTGTTGCCTGAAGGGCAACAATTGCAACAGCCCAGGGCAACGCCCTGGGTTCAACGATCACCCTCACATGTTGCCTGAAGGGCAACAATTGCAACAGCCCAGTGAAAGGGCGTCCTGGTGTTAGCCCTGCGTGGAGCTTGAGGCAAAGCCGCTAAGCAGATCAAGACGATTCCATTTCATCCGGATGTGCCGCACGGAGTGCATCAAGAAGCTTGGCGGCATATTCAGCAAACGTGTCATCATCAGGGGTAGTGTTGTGTAATACCTGCGAGGCAATTTGCAGTCCTTCATCTAAAGACACACAATCCGCAACTCTTGTAGGAGAATATGTAGCTGCTATTTCCTTCCACAAACCACTATCAATGAGATGTTTGATATAATGAGTGTCCTTTATTTTGCATGTCTCTACCGCTTGTGTTAATTCGTCAGTCAAAAATTGCGGGTCAATGGATGGAGAGCGAATTTGGTCTTTCTTCTCGGTATTTTGCCATCGCGAAGCCCAGTACTGTTCTTGTGCTTCATCATCTTTTAATGAATACAGCCTTCGTAATACACTCATACCATCATAATAAGGATACCCACTCATTGCCCTATTTACTAAATCGATTGCCTCATCGTATGGCATTGGAGAAGGACCGGGATACCGACAACTATCAGCAAGTTGTATAAGCAACCCAGGAGGTGGGTTAACTGCTGTATCAAAAGCTCTTTTATAAGCTTCGAATCTTCTGTCATATTGCTTTGCCATTTCACAAGCTTGTCCCAATAAGGCATCATACTCCCAATTAGAATTCCATTCTTTAGGATATTCATCTCGCAGCTCACAAAATAATTGCACGGCATATTCTTGAAGTTCACCACCCCAATCCCCACTATGCAATAGCCAATAGGCTGTACGCACAGCCTCTTTAAAAGACACCAGCAGGGGTACTTCGGCAGGAAGATACTGCTGCGCTATTTTCTCCCACTCCCGATTATTTATTAAATACTGAATATCATCAACATATTCATCGTTTTTTTCTTTCAAATTTTGCTCATGTTCATCAAGCAAAAACTGCGGCGCAGTTGAGGGGGAGTGTACTCTGTCTTCCCTCTTCATATTTTTCCATAAAGTGTACCAATACATGGCCTGCGGATCATTTTTTAGAAAATACAAGCGATACAATAACTTAATACCGTCAATGTAAGGATAGCTTTTGATTGCACGAGTTGCCCACTCAATTGCTTGCTCATAGGAAATAGGAGGTGTACCAGGACAGTCATAACAACGAGCAAGCTCAATCAGGAGCCCTGGAGGAGGGGTTGACACTTTATCGAAGGCACGCTTATACGCCTCATACCTTTCTTTGTATTTATTGCAAGCATTGCAAGCAAATCCTAGCAATGCATCATGTTGCCAAGACGTATTCCACTTATCGGGATGCATTGCACGCAGTCCTTCGAGCACATCTACCGCATATTCCCGGAACAAATCATTACAAATATGTACATGCAATAAGTTATATGCAATACGTAGGCCATCTGCAAATGATACTTGGCTGGGCACTTTTTTTGATCTGCATACAAGTAGTATTTCATCCCAATGCTTTGAATGAATCGCCTTTTGAATTTCATTATTCATTTTGTTTTGACCCATGCATTATTAAGAAAAGATATTTCGCTCTCTGCTCCATATAATATGAATCCTGCCTCTACCTCATGGCCATGAATTAGTTTAAGGTATTTGCATTTCGTAACCACTTCTTTGCCTAAAGGGCAAAATGCTAACGCCTAGGGCAACGCCCAGGGTTTATAGTTGGTACCTTTTCCCCGCTATCCTACACTCCTGTTGTCGTCCTTCAGGCAACACATGTATAGAGCCTTATCACGTTGTGACCAATATGGACCCCACCGCGGCAGCGGTGGAATTCATTAGCCCCGCGTGGAGCACGACCGTAGCGCACCGCGCTACGGTCGGCGAAACGTGGGGTTACAGGTGCATGAAATAAAAATAGAGCTGCGGTAGCAGCGAAACCCATTGTATTTGACCTAATCAATGCACATATTGTTGTTGCAGATACATTTCTGTGTCGCTGCTACCGCAGCTCTGTTTTTTTATCGTTTTCATGAACCCCACGTTCCGCTCGGCCCGCGCGCTAGCGCCGCGCTCTTCGCTGCACGCGGGGCTAGAGCGGCAAATTTCGCCACTACCGTGGCTCGGTTCTGATTGGTTACAAGTTTCTTTAAGTTAATACCATTTGCTTCGCATGAATCGCCTTTGGAATTTCATGTGGGCAAAGAAAAGGCTATGAACCCTTGCAATTCGACCAGCTCGTAAGTCGCATATCGCGTTAAATGCATGTGCGTTATTTTCGCCATGTGTACTTTTCCGTCAGGAAAAGTCGCGCATGGCGAAAATAAATGTTGTACCATCACATTGTTGCGCTTTTCTTCTTTTCTGTCACGACAAAAATATAGTATTGCTCAGTTTAGGAGGACATATATACCTTGTGTGCAATTTTCCTAACGGAGAATTGCACACAAGGTGTAAAATATTCATATCGCACGTGATGTGCGACTTTTTGCTGTTATTGCCCTTTGGGCAACATGTGGGTGTGATTGCCTAACCCAGGGCGTTGCCCTGGGGGTTAGCATTTTGCCCTTTGGGCAAAGAAAAGGAGTTTTTCATGCTGATTTATTCGAAAAAAATTGTGCAATTTATTGGTGAAATCACCGCGACTATCAAGAATGTTCTTGCTCATGAAGTACGATTACGCGTTGCAGGTAATTACTTTTATGATCGACGACAACAGAGCTCATATCCCATTAAAGTGGTTATAAGCAATCAAAACAATGTGCTTGGCTATTTTGATCCCAATTTTTATGAATTAGGATTTCATGAATGCCTGATGTTTGCAAATAAATATCAGCTAGGCAATGTCATTCGCCATGAACTTGCTCACTATATAACGTTTATCAACTATGGTGCCCTTAAGACGCCTCATGCGCCTGAGTTTCGTGAGTTTTGCGAAAGAGTAGGATGGGGAGAAGAGGTATATAAGGCTTCATTTGATCTAAAAGTCGAAGCTGATGCAATGCAAGAAAATGGTGTGCTACGCAAGGTGCAAAAGCTTTTGGCACTCGCTACAAGCAGCAATCAATATGAAGCAGAGCAAGCAATGATAAAATCACAAGAGCTCCTGTTGCAGTACAATATTGATGCGCAGTATGCGCAGCAAGACAATGATGAAAAAGTGTTTCTAAAGCGTATTATGAAGCAGAAAAGAAAAAATGCAAAAATGCAAGCAATAGCTCGTATTTTAGGTACCTTTTTTGTAAGTGTTGTTTATGCAAGGCAAGGTGAGTTTGTATATCTTGATATTGTCGGAAGCAGTGTGAATATAGAGATTGCAGAATATGTTGCTCAGGTTTTGGATAACGAACTTGATCGGTTATGGCAACAAGCACAAACAGAGAAGCGTTTAAAGGGCATGGTTGCAAGAAATTCCTTTTTCCGTGGTATAGCAATAGGATATTGTAACAAAATACAAGCATTGAAAGGGGCATATAACGATGACGCGCGTCGAGCATTGATGATTATTGACAAACAACTGATAACGGCAAAAGAAATGATATACGAGCGCCTTAAGCATACTTACAGTAAGGGACGATGCTGTTCTCTTTCAGCAGCACTTGGAGAGCAAATGGGCCGGGAGCTGCATATCAATCCTGCTATTACCAAACAGGCCAATACAGCAGCATGTTTACAGCTCACCTAAGAGGCTTACAACAAATCGACATTTGCAGATTTGTTGTAAGATCGTATAAAATCCTTAGCAGCCCCAAATGGTGATCTTCTTGCCTTGTACTTCTTCTGTCTTACGATACATCTTCTTATCCCAGGAGGTATTTGAGGGATCGAAAATCACGAGATGGCCTGTCGTTGCGTTGCTTGTGTCCATGTATTTTGCCGTTTGCTGCAATCCCTCTTGTATATATTTTGGATGATGGCCTATCTTTAATTCAATCACGATGCGTTGTTTACGAAAGATGACGAGAAGATCTACGCGACCTGTGCCGAGGGCATATTCACGACAAATTGAACCTCCTCCGTTGATAACACGTTGTAAAAATGCCATCATGAGAAGGTGTGGCCCTGATTCTTTGTAATCGAATTTATCGAGCCAAATTGCGGAATTTTCGCGAAAAAACTGTCTGAATGCTTCTAGGAGGGCTTCCATATTCAAAGAACCATCAGGGTTTTGATATGAACTCAATTGCTGCGTAATGGTATTGCTCAGCGTCCGAGAAACGATAGCACGAGGCAGGATTTCTTTATAGATAGGATTGGCGATCAGGAATGTGTGATCACGCTGCGCAAGCAACCCCAAATCGATTGTATATTGAAGATCATCATCCGGAATATCTTGTGTCCCTTTCCTGCCAGATATGATTGCATCGATCACACGGCAGACGCGAGGCTCATGCAGGCGAGCCACCAGAGTATCAATATGTGTGTCGCAGCGAACAATCAACTGGTCACGTGCTCGCTGCATAACCTGCTTGGAGATGGCTTGGCTGCGATCCGTTACGTCTCTAAAGCAAGCTTCGTACGCGAGAGCGTTGACGAGCCAAGGCTGACCCTGCGTTTGCTCGTAGGCATACTCGATTGCCTCTTCGGTGATCTGTTGATTGGTTGCTAGTGTGTGCTGTAGGTAGAGCGCTTTGACTTCTTCGAGGGAGAAGGGAGCAATCACAAGACTCTCCGCTTTGATATTAAATGCTGATCCGCCTACAATTGAGCTCTGGTTTTCATCTGACCAGATGCGGTAGTCTCGAACATCGCGTACGCCGACAAGACAGATTGACTGAGGAAAATGCTTGGGACGCATCGCATATCCTGCCCGTAGCTGCCGTAAGACGGCGATCAGTGTATCACCAATGAGGGAATCGATCTCGTCAATACACAAAAAGATAGGTTTATCTGATCGCTCTGCCCAGAATGTAAGAAAATCTTGCAGCTCACTACGTATCATCCCTTCAGGAAGAGATTGTCTTTCAGCAAAATACTGTAATGCTGGCTCATGAGGGCCAAATGTTTGTCTAATGGCAGCCATTAATACGGCTACAACCCACTCAACTCCTTCGCGGTAATGACCGCGTGCCGCTTGTGCAGCTTCGACATTCACATAGACAGCGTTGTACTTTTTCTCACCTTTGTCTTCGCTCTTGAGCATGTCGACCAATGTCATCATAGCAGTTGTCTTGCCCGATTGACGAGGTGCATGGAGGACAAAGTACAGTCTTCCATCAATGAGATCCTTCATCTTGTTCGTATCCAAACGTATGGGCAGGCAATAATGGATTTCAGGATCGACTGGGCCAGCAATGCAAAATTTTTTCATAAAAACTTGCATTTTTTTTACCAGATTTTCGATTTTAATGCAATGCTGACATTAAGGCAACTGGTGTTACGGGCGCAAATACTGGTGTCGGCGGTACTGGCAATAGTGTTAGAAGATCATCTGGAAGTAGGTTTCTCTCTCGTTGATTTATGCTTGATACTGACAGATACTGATTCATATAGGCATTTGCAGCGGCTATGGTCCAGCGCGTAGCAGGATTTGAATCCATGAGGTTTCGTATAATCCATTCAAAGTGCTCTTCCGTGGTTCGCTCGGCTTCATTTGCCGGAATACATTGCGCCATGGTGTTTATAGATGCTTCAAATGCATCCATGGTTAGGTTGAGAGGTGGATGAAACCCGCCACTGCCGAAGGCCATGAGGGCAAGAATAAGTCCCATGGTCCAGCTTTCAAGTTTTTTATATGATTCGAAGTTGTTGTCGGCAGTAGCTCGGTCTTGTCCAAATGATGGAAGTGTTCGTGGCCGATTTCTAAGCTCAGGAGCACTGTAAAAGGGGGTGCCATATTGACTGCTATTTATTGTCATATGCGGCACCATGCCAGGCCGCAGAAATCGAGCCATTCCAAAATCGCTTATGTATACCGCATCATTCGTGCCGAGAAAAATATTGTCTGGCTTCAGATCACCGTGAAATATTCCACGATCCTGAATTATTGCAAACGTGGCAAGCAATTGACGAGCAATGCTAATGCGATGATCATGGCCCCGTATTGGAGCCGGCATGCTTTCTATGATACTACTTAAATTACCTCTTTCTGCATAGTTGAGAATAAGGCTGATACTTGGGCTTGGTGCAGTACATAGGCTATCTCGTTCCACATAACTGAGCGCACCATGAAGGCGTATGACACCAGGGACATCAGACAATGCATTAAGAAAGGGGACTTCGTTTTGTATTTCAGGCACATGTCCCGGTTTATTAGATGTGAGATGGACACAATGCTGTATAGATGCAGACTGTGTATTACCATCCGATGCTTCCAATGATGGAAGTACAAAGCCGAAGGCACTTCGTGCTTTTTTAAATGTACCTTGGGCTTGTAATACTGATGCTATATGATCTGCAACGACATAGACGGTACGTGTTGCCCAATTTATATGAATATCGCGAGCAAGGCCCGTAGCTCTGCGCGAAAGGAATTCCTCGCTTACGCTATTTGTTTTTTGTGCGAGCGTTTGCATATAGCGAGTCATGTCGTTGATGGCTATATCGTCCATACCTTCATTAAATCGCTCAAAATCAAGTGAACGCGCTCCCTCAGAGACAGCATGCGCAATTATTGGGTTTTGACTATCCTCCTCGGCTTCGGTAGATGGCACTAACGATGTTTCTTGAGTTGCATAAGGAATCTGCGGTGTAGGTGGCTCTTGATTTTCCTCTGTTACTGGTAGTAAAGGCGCAGCCTCTGTGACTTCTTGCTCCCGTGTAGGAATAGCTTGGTTGCCAGGAACATCCTCACCAAGTAGTGAACGAACATAGCTAGATAACGTTTCGTTACCATAAACTGAATACGGCGCATCGCCGAAAAATAAAGCATTAACCATAAAATATAAAAATATAAAAATTAAATTTATTACTATTTAAAATAAATTATATCATATATTATTATAAAATACAACATATTAATGTTTAATTAAATCAATGAGATGCGATATAAGGACAGGCATAATTTGTGTGTGAACGCAATTATCTCCTAGCTTTTTTTGCCATTTTTTGTGTATACTTGCAGCATAAACCCTTCATAATTCTTGCCCCGAGCGTAAGCGAGGGGCAAGAAATAACAATTCTATGATAAGATACGACCATCACGAAATTGAAACAAAATGGCAGCGCATTTGGGATGCTCATAAGACATTTCAAGTGGCCCTCGATCCCACAAAACCCAAGTATTATATCCTGGATATGTTTCCCTATCCTTCAGGCGCAGGGCTGCATGTAGGGCATGTTGCGGGCTATACTGCTACGGACTGTTTTGCACGGTATAAGCGTATGCTTGGCTTCAATGTGCTCCATCCTATGGGATGGGATAGCTTTGGCCTGCCTGCAGAGCAGTATGCGGTACGCACAGGCACCCATCCTGCCGTTACCACAAAGGCAAATATCGATACCTATCGCAGACAACTCAAGCGCCTGGGGCTGAGCTACGATTGGAGCCGTGAGATTGCAACGAGTGATGCGTCCTACTATAAGTGGACCCAGTGGATTTTTACCAAGCTCTATGAAAAAGGCCTTGCCTATGAGGCAGAGGTGTCGGTCAACTTTTGCCCCTATTTGGGAACGGTGCTTGCCAATGAAGAAGTGGACGCAGGAGTGACCAAAGAAGGTGGATATCCTGTTATTAAAAAACCGCTAAGACAGTGGATACTTAAAATAACAGAATATGCCGATAGACTGCTTCAAGATCTTACGCTTGTTGACTGGCCAGCCAGTATAAAGGCATTGCAGACCAACTGGATAGGGCGAAGTGAAGGAGCTCTTATTCATTTCCCAGTAGAGGGACAAAAAGAAACGCTTACTGTGTTCACGACACGACCAGATACGCTTTTTGGTGCAACCTTTATAGCGCTTGCGCCAGAACATCCTCTTGTAGACCTCCTTACGACTCATGAGAACAGAAACGAAGTGCAGCTCTATCAGGCAAAGGCAGCAAAAGAGACAGAGCTTGAGCGTACAGAACTGAATCGAGAAAAATCTGGTGTCTTTTTAGGAACCTATGCCATAAACCCTGTCAGCGGCAAAAAACTCCCTATCTGGATTGCCGATTATGTGCTTGCAACCTATGGTACAGGCTCTATCATGGCAGTACCGCAGCATTGCCAGCGCGATTATGAGTTTGCTGCAAAGCACGGCATTGAGAAAATTACTGTCGTCCAAGTACCAGATGCACCCGTTGATGCTGCATGGGAAGGCGATGGGGTGCTTCAGAATTCGCGTGGAGCGGTTGTCTTAGATGGGCTTTCTACCGAACAAGCCAAGGTGCGCATGTGTGACTGGCTTGAGGCATCCAAAAATGGGGCGCGCAAGGTGCAGTATAAGCTTCGTGATTGGCTCTTTTCACGCCAGCGTTATTGGGGAGAGCCGATTCCCATCTTGCATTTTGCAGATGGCACCAAGCGCGCGCTCGATCTCGATGAGCTGCCCCTTATGCCGCCAGAGCTTTCTGATTTTAAGCCTTCGGGTGATGGACAGAGCCCCTTAGCAAAAGTACAAGAATGGGTTGAAATAACCGATTCTAAAACAGGCAAAAACGCCAGGCGCGAGACCAATACCATGCCGCAATGGGCAGGCTCATGCTGGTACTACCTTCGCTTTTGTGATCCACATAATGACAAAGCCTTTTGCGCTACCGAGAGCGAGCGCTACTGGTTGCCAGTAGACCTCTACGTAGGCGGCGTGGAACATGCTACCCTCCACCTTCTCTACGCACGATTTTGGCATAAAGTGCTCTATGATCTTGGACTTGTAACCACCAAAGAGCCTTTTCAAATGCTTCGCAACCAAGGGCTTATGGTGGCAAGATCCTACAAAAATAAGATGAACCTGTATATCTCTCCCGACGAAGTGGAAGAGCGTGAAGGGGCGTATTATCACAAAGAAACTGGAGAAAAACTATCAAGTCAAATTGATAAGATGTCAAAGTCCAAGTTGAATGGCATTCCTCCTGATCAAGTGATTGAAGAGTATGGCGCTGATGCCTTACGGCTGTATGAGCTTTTTATGGGGCCCTTCGACAAAGAAAAAGTATGGAATACAGCTGGGGTGCAGGGGTGCAGGCGCTTTTTGCAGCGTGCATTTGACATGGTGCACTCAGAGAAAGTGACGGCGCAAGAGTCAGAAGAGGCAAAGCGGCTTATCCATAAGCTTATTTATAAAGTATCTCAGGACATGCAGGAGCTACAGTTCAATACTGCTATTGCTAAGATGATGGAGTTCATCAATGATTTTACGAGCCTCAGCGCATATCCCAAGAATGCTCTTATTGATTTTCTAAAACTGCTCTCGCCATTTGCCCCCCATATTGCGAGCGAGCTCTGGCAGCACCTTGGATGTCAAGAGGAAATTACCTTTACCGCCTATCCTCAAGCTGATATGCGTTTTGTCGAGGATGTGACTGTTACGTATATCATGCAGGTGAATGGCAAGCTTCGAGCCCGGCTTGATCTTCCGAAAGATGCGCCTGAAGAGACACTTATCGAAATTGCAAAAAACCATCCTAATGTGCAAAAGTTTTTAGAAGGGGTTTCAGTACAGAAAGTGGTTTTTGTTCCTAATAAGCTTGTAAACTTTGTGGTTTCGTGACTATTATTGAAGACATTATTGCCAGCTTTCAGCAGCCAGAGCGGCTCAAGAAAATCGTCCGGGCGACGTTTAGTGGGCCGCGGGATGCCACAGGGAGTAAAGTGCAACTCAAGCCTGTGGCCCTCAAAGATGGTATGTACGTACAGCGTGTGGACTTGGGCAAGCAAAGCTCGAAGACACGCCATATTGCTCTTGAGCATATACAGGGCGAGCTTGAAGAGCTCTTTCAAACCTATACGCATTGTTTTTTGCGCCTAGAAGAGGAAGAATGGTATGCTGAGGCTCGCAGAGATGGGCATTGGAAAAGTCAAAATTGGAAAGGTAAGAAGAAGCGGCTTAAAGTGCCCTATACAGCCGATCTTGCCCATAATCGCAAGAAAAAACACCTTCTTGAAGAGGGTGTGATTGTTCCGAGTCTTGTTGCACTTGACATTCTTACTAAAGAGGGAAAGGTCAAAGCCCAAGCAGCGGCAAAGTTCAAGCAGATTAATCGCTTTATAGAGATTGTCTCGTCGGTGCTTCCTCGATTTCAAGATAGTATTACTGTTGTAGATCTCTGTTGTGGAAAGGCCTATCTTACGTTTGCCCTTGAGTATTTTTTACGAACTCATTATCCGCACCCATATCGCCTTGTAGGGGTTGATCAGAAGACAGAGGTGATTGCCACATGCAATCACATAGCGTCTACACTTTGTGACAATAGAATATCTTTTGTACAAGGCTCCATTGCAGATTTTGAGCCAGATGGGCCTGTTGATATTGTTATTGCCCTTCATGCTTGTGATACTGCCACCGATATTGCCATTGAAAAGGCGCTCCTCTGGGGTGCTAAGGCCATTTTTGTAGCCCCTTGTTGCCAGCATGCTCTGAACGCTGAGCTCAAAAAAGAGATGTGTCCTGTGCTGTTTAAACATGGGCTTTTTAAGGAGCGCTTTGCATCGCTTCTTACCGATGTCATGCGTGTGCAGCAATTAGAGGCAGCAGGCTATAGCGTTGATGTCATTGAATTCGTTGATCCTGTCCACACGCCGAAGAACATCCTGCTGCGTGCAGTTTCTGTTAGTGCGCGAGAAATTCATTAAAATCAACGATTCGAGCAAAGAAACCACTATCAACTACATCCTCATCGACACCATTGACATGGATGAGTACAGGACGGCATGAAAAGCCTCGAGGAAGCTTGAGCGCATGCAGCTTCTCTTGTACTTCTGGAATAATTCCCATGCCGATTTTTTCTTGGCGAAATTTTACTTCACAGACGTAGAGGCATTGGAAACGCGTTTGAATAAGATAATCAATTTGACATCCTTTTCGCCGTACTTGCGGTGTTTGTAGATAAGGCCCGGCTGAGCTAAGCTCGCCTGGAGGCACCTGCAGGAGCTCTTGCAGGAGATGCCCGTTATTAATAACGAGGTTCTCAAATTGTAGGCCCAAGATAGAATGCCATCCAGGAGGAAGCTTGCGTACTTTTCCGCTTTCGATCTGCTGCTTATGGGGACGAATATATTTGAGGTAAAAACGCAGATAATTATCCTTAAGGCGATAACGGCTGATTGCTGCTTTTTTTCCGGTGAGAAGCGACCATGTATAGTCACGAGCCAGAAAACCTGCTTGTGTGAGCTCGAAGAGGGCATCGCTTAGATCCCCGCCTTTGGAGCGTTTTAGTGCATCTGCAAGCTCTGTCATAGAAAGATGACGATCAATGAGAAGGCTGACGATTTCTTTATAAAAGGCTCCTTTGTGGAGAAAGAGGTCATGAAAGATTTGGTCAAATTCGCAAAATAACAGCCCTTCAGGCTCAAAGCACAGGCGCTGTACATTGGCCTCAGCTGTGAGATCGGGGCGAAGTTCTTCAAGATAGCGAGGAATTCCACCGGTGATAGAAAGTATTTTAAATTTCTCATAGGGTGCTATAATTCCGGGAAAGCCTTTCCAGAATCGGTTGCAATCGGGGAGTGGAAGCTCTTCGAGAGTTAAGCGAAGAGAGACTCTCCCAAAAAAGCCTGTGCTGCTCAATATGTTCTTCTCAATCCAGGCCGAATTAGAGCCTGATATGATCATCACAAGCTGCGGATTGTGCTTAAAATGCCTGTCCCAGGCGGTCTTCAGTTTGGGCAAGAAAGTGGGGTCTTTGGATCCCATCCAGGTAATTTCATCAAGCACAATAAGGATTCGGCCTTTCTTTGTGAGCGCAGCAAGGTCGTAAAATAGATCCCCCCAGTCTTCATGGCGATATATGGGCAGCTTATACTCTTGAAGCTGTCGTAAAAACTCTGCACGCTGTGCTGTGGGGTCTATGCCATCAACCGGTGGAATGCCCGAAAAAATAAAGGCCTTTGAAAAGGACTTGGCAAATTCTTCCGCAAGCCGACTTTTACCAATACGACGCCGCCCACGAATAACCACCAGGCTTGTCGTTTTTTTTTGAAGTAGCCCTTGCAGGAGTAATAACTCTTGGTCACGACCGATAAATCTCATATGTTTCTTATGCCCCCCGGATTTGCAAAAGCAATTCTTTCGCGCTATCTTAAGCATATCATATTCCCCCCCTGATTTGCAATTACCATTTTGGGGGGGATGTGCTAGCAACGGAATTTACGGAAAGGCATTGGTGGTTATGGCCTGGGGAGTTTTTTTTTTACAGGGAGAGCCATAGGAGCATAGCTGCAGAGAGAGCTTGACAGAGGCGTGTGGGGTGCTGGGGTGTATGGGTGATTACTGACCCACCGCGGCAGCGGTGGAATTCATTAGCCCCGCGTGGAGCACGGCCGTAGCGCACTTGCGCTACGGCCTACGAAACGTGGGGTTACAGGTGCATGAAATAACAATAGAGCTGCGGTAGCAGCGACACCCATTATATTTGACCTAATCAATGCACATATTGTTGCTGCAGATCATTTCTGTGTCGCTGCTACCGCAGCTCTGTTTTTTTACCCGTTTCCCTAACCCCACGTTCCGCTCGGCCCGCGCGCTAGCGCCGCGGCCTTCACTGCACGCGGGGCTAGAGCTGCATTTCGCCACTAACGTGGCTCGGTTTTGATTGGTTACAAGTTGTTGTAAGCTTCTCTTGTCCCGAAAAAGTAACAACAAATCGACAAATGCAGATTTGTTGTAAGCTTCTAGGGTCCTGAAAAAGTAACAACAAATCGACAAATGCAGATTTGTTGTAAGCTTCTAAGGTCCTGAAAAAGTAACAACAAATCGACATTTGCAGATTTGTTGTAATGTGATATACTTGAGATATATGGAACGTTCTAAATTTATTGGTCGTGAAGAAGAGATGGCAAGACTGAAAGGGCTACTCAGTGCTCGAGTAGCAAGTCTGGTCGTTGTGCGTGGGAGAAGGCGTATTGGTAAAAGCCGACTACTTGCGGAATTCGGTAAGGAAATGCGTAGTCTCTTTCTTTCAGGTATCCCGCCGACTGGGGAAACGACCGCTGCTACGCAGCGAAAAGAATTTGTACAGCAACTCGAGCAAGCAGGGATACCAGGTATTAATCCAGATGATTGGGGAAACATTTTCTGGCTTCTTTCTAAAGTGATCTCTAAGGGACGTATACTGATTGTGTTTGATGAGATATCTTGGATGGGGAGTAAGGATCCTGATTTTTTAGGCAAGCTAAAGACTGCTTGGGATATGTATTTTAGTAAAAATCCCCAGTTAATTCTTGTTCTATGTGGATCGATTTCTTCTTGGATTGAAGAAAATATTTTAAGCAGTACAGGCTTTATGGGAAGGATTGCCATTGATCTTGTGCTTGAAGAGCTTCCTTTGTCTGTGTGCAATGCGTTTTGGTATCCTCACCCACAGCGTATTTCGGGATATGAAAAATTTAAGATTTTGTCTATTACTGGAGGGGTCCCCCTCTATCTCGAACGAATTAAGCCCGAGCTTTCTGCCGAACAAAATATACGTGATCTCTGTTTTATTCGAGGAGGGTTGTTAGTACGCGAGTTCGAAGAGATATTTACGGACCTGTTTTCGAGAAAAAACGCAAGCTACAGAGAAATTGTCGCATCTCTTGCAAATGGGCCTAAGACTCTTCAGCAAATTTGCACAAAACTCAAAAAAACGGTCGCAGGCGCTTATAGCGGCTACTTAGATGATCTTGTGAAAGCAGGTTTTGTGCAGCGCGATTTTACCTGGAGTATAGACAATGCGAAAGTGGGCAAACTGAGCCGATATAGGTTGAGCGATAATTATTTACGATTTTACTTAAAATACATTGCTCCAAATCGCGCGAAAATAGAAAGAGGAGATTTTGCAAATATAGCATTGAGCAGTCTCTCGGCCTGGGAGATAGTCATGGGGTTGCAGTTTGAAAACCTTGTTGCGCATAATCGAAAAACGCTTTTGGGCTTGATAGGCCTTTCTCCAGAAGAAGTGATTATGGATGGTCCGTTTTTTCAAAATCCAACCACGCGCAAGCCTGGATGCCAGGTTGATTACCTGATTCAAACGCGTTTCAATACACTCTATCTATGTGAGGTTAAATTTTCGAAAAATACTATTGGTCAGCAGGTTATTAAAGAGATGGAAGAAAAAATAAAACGCTTGAAGGTGCCTCGACTATGTTCTATCAGGCCTATTTTGATTCATGTAAATGGCGTAGAAGAAGATGTCGTTGATAGCAGGTATTTTGACAAGATCATCGATTTTAGTCAGCTCCTTGCATAAGTAATTTGCAGTTCAAGCTAAGTAAGAGACATTTAGATTGACGACAAGTTTTAGTGGCCAGTTCCCCGGCAGGGAACTGGCCCAATGCTGTCAACTTAGGGATCGTTAAGAAATAACTCGTACATTTGAGAGGGGATTATAGCAAATTACCCTCTGCGCCTCCTTGCTTGAAGATATTGCCTTGTAATATCTCCTGCGCAAGATCGGCGCAGAATTTAATTCACTCTAACACCCTCTGAAAAGTACGATTTATTCCTTAACGATCCCTTAGCTGTAGGGCACTTATGGCCCTGTTGCAGCATAGTTTTGTAAATCCTGGATCAGGTTTGCGTAGCTAGCTTCATTTTTTATCCAGAATGCTGTTCCCATACCAAATGGTATGAAAATTTCTACGTAATTTTGTGGGACTATTATTCGCCCATATCCATATACATCATCTAACTGCCTTTTTTCCTTAGAAGCTATGTCATGGGCAGCAATTATCGGCACTTTGTTAAAAAGCACTTGTACAAGATCTCCACGAAGGCATACCCCAGCATCTACAAATGCAACATCAATGGTATTTGCTGTGACTTGTTCCTGGACGAATTTGTTCAGATCATCCAAAAAGGAAGAATCTATGGGTGCATAACTTTTTCGATACACTGGTTGGTATGCCGCTGCTTTGTACACGCTATCGGCCCCCAGGTACTTGTATGGAGTCCAACTTGTGTCAAGGCCTAGCCCTGCAAAATATGCTATAGGTGTCCATGTCTTACATGATGCATACAAATTCATGCAATATTGTAACCACTCAGGACCAGTCCCCGGAGTGACAAACTCAACAGAAATCACGTTTTCGCAGTTATCAATAAAGTATTTTGTTGAAAAGCCAACACCAAACTCTAAAAATGTGCGCACCTGGCAGTTATTAAACAGTCTTTTAAAGTGGCGTACATGCTCAGTATAGCCAGTTTCTGCGCCGGAATTTACTAACCATTCTTCAGTTATTTCATCAGCGCTTGTAATCTGCATTGCCGGAGCTCTTGAAAATACTCCTAATGCCATGAAAAATATAATAAAAAATTTGTTTCTCATCTCTTCACCTCTTCAATCTTTATAACAATTACATGTATTTTTTTGCCATTAAAACTTGCTAAATTTTGAACCCAAGGTATATGAAGAAGAATAACCGCGCTACGGCCTGCGCAAAACTTTTGGGGAGACATGCATTGGGTACATTTTGAAAATAGCCATTTATTAGAAGAGTACTATGATAAATTCCTATCAGGAGCCGTAGCCCTAGATCCTGCCTGGAGGGATTTTTTTGCATCTTTTTCAGAAAATAGTCAGACGCCTATTACACCCCTTGCTACCCCGCTTGTCGCACCCCTTGCACTCGATGTAGAGGCGCGCCCTTTTGTAGCGCATGATATTGCCGCATGGATAGAAGAGCGTGCCAGCCCTTCGAAAAAAATAGAACTTGCCCCAGAACATAAAAAAGAGCTCTATCGCCTGCTTGCAGAGGCAGAGCTTTTTGAGACATTTTTACATACGAAATTTGTAGGGCAGAAGCGTTTTTCTCTTGAAGGAGCCGAAACACTGATCCCTATGCTGACACTCATCGTAGATAGATGTAGCCATAGTGGCATCGATGAGATTGCCCTGGGCATGACACATCGAGGCAGACTCAATGTCCTTGCCAATATTTTCCAAAAGCCACTTGAGGAAATTCTCGTTGAGTTTCAAGAAGGGGAGCTCGATCTTCTCGAAGGCGGCGGCGATGTCAAATACCATAAGGGATTTGCCTCCAAACTCAAGCGCCATGCAGCAGATGTGCAGCTTACTATGCTGTCCAACCCCAGTCATCTTGAATCTGTTGATTGCGTCCTGGAGGGCTTTGCACGCGGCAAAGCCGCTACTGCAAAAGTCTTGCCACTTCTTGTTCATGGAGATGCAGCCTTGGCAGGGCAGGGAGTAGTCTATGAAACACTGCAGCTCTCTCGCCTTGAAGGATATACAACGAAAGGTACCATTCATATTGTGCTTAATAACCATATTGGGTTTACAACGACGCCAAAAGACTTTTGTTCTATGCATAGATGCACTGACATTGCGAAGGCATTTGGCTTTCCTGTGTTTCATGTGAGTGCAGAAGATCCTGAAAAGTGCATCTGGGCTATGGAACTTGCCTTCGAATGCAGGCAAAAATTTCATATAGATGTCTTTGTTGATCTCGATTGCTATAGAAAATATGGGCATAATGAGTCTGATGAGCCAGCATATACACAGCCTCTACTGTATGCAGAAATACGCAAAAAGCCCTCTATTCACACACAATATCAAAAGCATGTGGATACAGCATGGGCCACACATATCGATACTGAAATCCAAAATAAACTGCATGCTGAGTATGACAAATTTGCAAAAAATAAAAAGAATGTTTATAAATCTCATGAAAAGAGAGTAATTGCAAAAGAGCTTCCACCAGTTTCACAAGATGAGCTCCACAAGATACTCACAACCCTGACAGCGGTGCCTGAGGGATTTACAGTACATTCTAGACTTAAAAAGCAGATAGAGGAGAGGCAAAAGGCACAAACGGTTGATTGGGCACTTGGAGAGGCGCTGGGAGTTGCAACTATTATACAGCAAGGAGTGCCAGTGCGCTTGACAGGGCAAGATACTCGGCGTGGAACTTTTAGCCAGCGCCATGCAGTGTGGATAGATCAGCATACTGAGACAGGCTATGTGCCTCTCCAGCATGTTGGAGGCGCTTCATTTGAGGTATATGATTCGTCACTTTCAGAATATGCAGCACTTGGTTTTGAATATGGATATACTCTTGGCAATACAAAGACGCTTGTGATGTGGGAGGCACAGTTCGGTGATTTTGCCAATGGAGCGGCGGTGATTATTGATCAGTACATAGCTGCAGGGGAGAGTAAATGGAATAATCACTCGAAGCTTGTGCTGTTGCTGCCTCATGGCTATGAAGGACAGGGGCCTGAGCACTCATCGGGGCGCATGGAGCGTTTTTTACAGCTTGCTGCTGAAAATAATATGGTAATTGCAGTCCCTACAACTCCTGCGCAGTATTTTCATCTTTTACGAAGACAAGCATGTGCGGGTACTCCTCTTATTGTATTTACCCCCAAGGGGCTTTTGCGCCATCCTGAAGCAACAAGTAGTTTTGCAGAGCTTGCCGAGGGTAGTTTTCATGAAATCATCGAAGATGCGACACTTCACGCCGAGCGCGTTATCCTCTGTCAGGGAAGAGTGTATTATGATCTTATAGCAGAAAAGAGAAAAGCCCATGACGAAAGAAGTGCTATTATACGCATTGAGCAGCTCTATCCTTTTCCAAAAATGGCCTTTGAAAAAATTGTCGCTAAGTATACAAAGGTGCATACAAAGGTGCATACATGGCTGTGGGTGCAAGAAGAGCCTGAAAATGCCGGGGCATGGAGTTATGTGCGGGACTTTATTCCCCAGGCTCAATATATTGGAAGAAAACGAGCGGCCACTCCCGCTGTTGGATCGCACACAGTGCATGAGAAAGAATATGCAACTATTATGAGGCAAGTGTATTATTAACGCCATGTACGAATTTTCCTTTGGAAAATTGCACATGGCGTTTATTATGAGGCAAGTATATGAAGGTATCTCTTAACATTCCACGGCTCGGCGAGTCTATAGCCGAGGTGACGATTGCTAAATTATTGGTCGCATCGGAGGCACATGTTGCGAAAGATGCCGAAGTTGTAGAGGTCGAGACCGCAAAACTCAATCAGGTTCTCTATGCCCCAGAAGCTGGAAAAATCACCTTTCACGCTAAGGTAGGCGACACCGTAAAGGTGGGTGCTTCCATTGCGACTATTGATACAGAGTCCGTAGCCACAATAGCCGAACCCATGCCCATGCCCACGCTCGTACCCGAAATTACGCCTCAGCCTATGCCAGCACCTCCACCTCCCTTAGAGCATCCCATTTCTCATCATCCCAAAGAAGTGCGTCATAAGCTTTCTGCCATCCGAAAAACCATTGCAGAGCGACTCGTGCAGGCCCAACACGAGATGGCAATGCTCACGACATTCAATGAAGTCGATATGTCGCACATTGTGCAAATTCGTGAAAAATATAAAGAAATTTTTCAATCTACACATGGAATAAAGCTTGGGTTTATGTCATTTTTTTTGAAGGCCTCGGCAGCTGCGCTCAAGGCTTTTCCGCAAATCAATGCCTATCTTGATGGGGACGATCTTGTGTATAGAAACTATGTTGATATCAGCATTGCGGTCTCCGCGGAAAATAAATTGTTTGTGCCTGTTCTTCGAAGTGTAGATACGCTGAGTTTTGCCGATATTGAGAAGGAGATAGATCTGTTTTCTGAGAAGGCCAAAACGGGTGGCATGAAAGTGGAGGACTTGGCAGGTGGCAGCTTTACCATTACGAATGGGGGCATTTTTGGCTCTTTGCTCTCAACACCCATTATCAACCCTCCGCAATGTGCGATTTTAGGTATGCATAAAATTGAGAAGCGTCCTGTTGTGGTTAATGATCAGATAGTGATTCGTCCTATGATGTATCTTGCGTTAAGCTATGATCATCGAATTATTGATGGCAAAGATGCCATTCTCTTCTTAATGCACATAAAGAACCACCTCGAAGACCCTGAGCGCCTGCAATTAGATATCTAACATGACGCCTGTGCGAATTTTTCTGGTGGCAAATTGCACATGGCGTAAAAATTACAATTCAGAAAAAGTGCGCAGATGTTTCGCTGCGTTTTTATCAAAGGCATGCATTCCTATTAATTGCATGAGAAGAAATTGCATCATCCATTTCCTTGAGCGTAACAGGACGTTTTCTTTTCGTTTTTATAATTCCTTTTAATGCAGTAATATCCTTACTTACGAGATGTATAATCAGTGTATCCTTCCCTTCTAGTTCAAAATCTAATTTTGTTCCAGGTTTTATGTTGGCTTTTGCTCTAATGAATTGTGGGATAGTGATTTGGCCTTTACTTGTTACAATCGCTTTCATCTTATGCTCCTTTTTTCCTTATAGTCGTTATGCTAGCATAAATTATTGTTTTATGCAATGTTGTAGAGAGAGGTGATTTAGTGCTCAATCACGAGGAATTATGAAGGATTATGAAGGATTGACTTCAATTGATTTTTAGCGTATTATTTTAATAATAAAGTTTGTATTGGTGCTATGTGCGCTATTTTCGTCATGTGCACTTTTCCGTCAGGAAAAGTGCGCATGACGTTATATTAATAATTATGTGTAGTTGTTCTTCAGTAAATTTTACAACGATACAGCCCTTGATAGACGAGCCGCCATCGTCGCCTGTGAGTAGACAGCATACTAGCGATGCACGGGAGGATGAGGAAGCCATCCTTGCGTGGTGCGATCTCATGCTCACAAGGCAGGTGCAGGCAGATGAGCTCGAAGCGTTGTCTCGTGTGGTATGTGAATACGCAGTGCGCTTACAAGGAAACGATACGCTTTTTAGGATTGCTGAAGAAATTATTATCCGAAATAAACATGTTGCCTACCAGTCTCTCGAGCTGCAAGTTGCGACGGCGTGTGTCTTATTACAGAAAAATCAGGGATCAAGAGCACTTGTAGAGACAGTTGAAGAGCGCCTTCTTGAATATGTTCGAGAACATGTGCTTGGCATAACGTGCGTCTCTTTGCAGGGGCTAAGTGCGTTTCTAGGTGAGCTGCAAAGAACGGAGCGGGCAGGCTTGCGTTTTACTAACGCAGTGCGAGATGAAATAGTGCGGCGCAGGCAAAGCTATACCAAGCAAGATCTGCCAGCGCTTTTGCACATGGCATACACCTTCCAAGAGATGCATTGGGACAGAGGACAGGTCTTTAGTACGTTTTCAGAAGTGCTCCCAAAAGAGGGTATGTTATCAGGGCTGTCAGCGCAGGAGCTGTATCGTATTGCATCCCTTTTCATGCTACGCCAGTATCAGGGAGAGGAGCAGCAGGCTGATAGTCGGTGCGTACGGGCTCTTTTTACTGCTATCCATGAGTGCGCTCCTTCCCTGACTGGAAGTGAGCTTGCAACGATTATCCCACTTTTTGCCCCACTCAGTCAGACTATCCATCCCTTTTTAGACATTGCCTTACCTAAAATTCTTTTTGAGATAGAGCATATTCCCCCTATGGTACTCGCTCTTTGTCATGGCACCCTTGTGCACACAGCATATGGCAGCCCAGAGTTATATAATATTTTTGAGATTTGTCTATCTCAGCCCGCTGCCCTCGAGGGTATACGGAGTAGTTATAGTAGTCTTGCAGGCTATGCCCATATGCTCTATGGCTCCTCATCAGTTACTCCAGAATTCTGGGCCTTGATTGCACGAACACTGCATCACGATAGTATGGAAGCGCTTTATTACCTTACCAAATTTAACCACACAGAACTTGCTATCTGTTTATTAAATAATAATTTTGATTTTACAAGACGTTTACTAGATACTGGGGACTCGGCATTGCATATTGCGCTGCGGCATGGACGACTCGCGGTGGCTGAAAGGATTCTTTCTCTTGCACCCGATCTTGGCGCTGTTTGCAATCAGCAAAAGCTGCTGCCGCTGCATCTTGCATGTATGCAGGCAAACGCGGACGCCGCGAACCTGCTTATGCAGGGGGAGCGTAAGAGGGCCGTACTCGCAAAAGATCAGCATAAAAGACAGCCTTTCGACTATATTGCGAGGTTGCCGACTCAAGCTGCCTTCGAGTTTTTGCAGCATATCTTTCCGGTCCTTCGAGGAAGGGTTGTGGATTCTCAAAGTCCATCCCAAAGTCCATCCCAAAGTCCATCGATTATCCATGCGCTCACACACCATCCTGAGATACTATGCAGAGAAGGTACTAGCAATCCTCTTGAGATTGCCGCATGTATTCAAGACACGGGACTTAGCGCAAGTCTTATCCGTCACATAGGTGCCGAGCGCTCTCTACAATATCTTGAAGCACTTGCCGCAACGTATGGGAAAAAGCCTGAACACCTCCTCTTTACCCTCTTCTTTGAAGGAGGGGAAACCTTTGCGTTGCAGCTCCTAGACAGTGCGTGGGACAGCGATTTTGCGCATAACACTAAAGAGCTGCCCCATAGTCTCTTATTGACATACGCTGTGCGGCTATCATGGGGCAAGGTAGTAAAAAAACTGCTACAAAAAGGGGTGCCGGCGAATACTTCCTATATACACCCCCAGATGCATTCTCAATCTGGAAGCGGCATTATGAGCTGCCTCCACGTTGCTTTCTTACAGGGCGATAGGGAGTCTTCCGAAGCACTTTTGGAACATGGAGCTGATCCTGTGATACTGAATGGGAAAGGACGGACACCTCTTGAGGCAGCGCTACTATCGCCTCTATGGAATACACAGCCGCAAAAAATGCAGGATTTCCTCTGTGGCTATCTTGTAGACCATCCTGTTGCAGTCGCTCGGCTACGCCAAGGCCAAAGAAATGACTTTAGCATCTTTTTACAGAGCGTTGCTAGAGAGCTGTGCGAGAATAATGCGAATCCTTTTGAGCTTGCATACCTGTTGCAAGACCAGCAACTTGCTACTGTGCTACATACAGTTGCTGCACAGCCACATGCTGAAGCTTGCATCCGTCGTCTTCAAACAAAATATGGGGAATCTGCCGCAGATTTTGTAGAATTTGCCAAATATCGTATCGATACCACGCATCTGCAATATGCAATTTTTTCCCAGATTCCAAAAAAACCTTCTTGGTATAGCTTACGTGGTTTTTTGACGTTATTTGATGAATGCAACATAAGTAATCTATCAACAGTGAGGGCCGAGACTGGGCTGCAAAGCATGCAAGATCTTCGAGAAGTGCTTGTACGGGATTTTATTGGTCGAATTGAAAGACGCGAGGCCTATCTTGGAACCCCTCCTCGTGGGACAGAGGCGCTTACAGTTTTTTATACACACATCGAAAGTGCAGCGCTGCATACTATGGTACGACTGATCGAAAGACGAGATCGAGAGCTCACCGTCCAAGTGCTTAGTGAATATATCCGCGCTGGGATGCTTTGTGGAGGAGCTGTACAAAATGCTGTGATGACCCAGTACCAATGTATTGTTAAGGGAATACAACCTAATTTTGCCACTCATATTTATAATGAACTTGCAGAGTTTCGAAAACAGCTTCTAGAATCTCTTGTTCCCCATACAGCACAGAGTGTGCATCTTGCCAATCGCTACTTCTACCTCATGGCACACGAACTTAATTTGCCCAATAAGGAGGCAGTATTCGATGATCGCTGTGCCCCAGAGGCAGCTATGCCAACGACAGTGCTGCTGCGGGCCCAGTTTAATAAGCTCTATATACCGTACACTGTGATTGTCAATTGCATCTACCCCCTCTTGATGCAGGATGGTAAACGGCGCGAGGAAGCCATTGATTGGTTTAAGGCGCATATTCCTAGTAGTTATGAGGTGCCGGCAAATAGCGAAGAAACCAGGGAAGAGCATTATTTGGCCCACGCCGTCATTGAGGATATGACCAGTCCGGTTATGCGTATCCGGAAAAAGGCAATTGCCTATTTGCTTCAGAGATTACATATACTCACTGTCGTAACTCAGTAAGCCGGACCACTCCAGCGTATACAAGCCATGGTTGCTTTTTTTTACAGGGAGAGCCACAAGAGAATAGCTGCAGAGAGACTTGATTAGAGGCGTTAGGGGTGCTTGGGGTGTTTGTTGCATTTTTCCACTGAAAGTGGAAAAGTCCAAGCATATAGAAATCGTATGGCAAATTTATTTGTCATACGATTTCTATATGCTTGGACTACAGCGAGCGTACGCTCGCTGAAAATGCATAAGCCAATACAGATCTCTTAGCTCTCTCTAATCTCCCTTACTGTCCAGACCTTAATTACCAATGCATCTAAGCACCCCACACGCCTCTGACAAGCTATCTCTGTAAGCCCTCTCCTGCAGCTCTCCCTGTTAAAAATGTGCCAAAACCTGTGAGTGTCATGGTCTTAGCCTGATGCATATGCGTATGTGGGCACCAAGCACGCAAACCCAGCGAAAAGTGCTTGAGTGAGAATTACTGATTTTGCTGTGTGGTGGGTAACGATCGGGAGATGCTCCGTAATCGTGCCGATATTGGCCGTGACGGTGTCGATGTTGGCTGTGGTTGCGTTTGTGGTAACTGCTGTGGTTGTGGCGGCTGCGGTTGTACAGATGATGGCTGTGGTTGCGACAGTTGTGCTTGTGGCTGTGCTGATGTTGGCTGTGGCTGTAGTGGGCGGTGCAAAATGGAACGCAGCCGAGGCCGTGGCTGCTGTGGTTGTTGCTGTGGCCATCTACCAGGTGCAAAAGTATCCACAAAATCAGTGTCGGGAGCATCGCGATTGTCTGTAACTTGGATTTCGGGAGCGGTTTGAGATGTATCCACAGTACGTGGACCAGTAACGATGCTTTCCCGCCTAGTCTCATAGTTGTAGGAGCTATATGTTCGCGATACATCTGCGCGCCTTAGAATCGTTCTGCGCATAGATACTATACCAGATACTATCGAGCTTACCATTCTACCAATATAGCCCAAGCTCTGAGACCACGTCTCAAACAGCGAGTTATACGCGCTCTCATATCGGCTCTCATAGCGATCTATTTGATCGTTATCAATAGTAAAACTGTAATACCCTTCGCGGCTCGTGCTGTGTACGCAGACACGCTCTTCGTCTTTCTTGACAACCTCTCTTTCAAAAGCTGAACGGACTCCATAATCATCAGAGCACCTGGATTGCATTTCAGCAAAATCATAGGGAAATGAATATGTTTCGTTTGCAGAGTCATTAAAACGTAGCTCCCGGATTCGAGGTCTTTTTTCTTCACTATTATTTTCGCTAAGACATTCGTTTTTACGTGTCATTCCACGACGAGGCGAGCAAGTGGTTGTTACTGCATTAGTAGCTGGTATGTCATCGAAGGTAAAAGGAGTGGGTGGTTGTGTCCGGTCAAGAGGCAGGTGCTGAGCAGGGGAAGGGATAGTAGTGGCATTGCTAGAAGATGGTGGACAGGGCAGAAGTGAGGAAGATGAAGAGCAAGAAGTGGGAGTAAGTATACGTTGAGTAAGAGAAGAAGTAGCAGTGGTAGTAACAAGAAGTGGCCTCTGCGGGGCGCTTAGAGAAGGGAATGGAGAGAGCGGTAGCTGCGGTATAACTTCAGCATCTGATTTCACAACAGAGTGATTATCTTCTTGGTCAAGAAGAGCGGCTGGTGTGGTTGGCATGAGATGCACATAAGAAGAAGTTTGCGCAGTGGGCGTTGATACGGGAAAAGAATCTACTTCCATATCTTGCTGTCCCCGATGTCGATAAGACTGGTCAATTGACAACGGTTGAGACGAAAGGCTGCCACTTGAGGCAGAATTTCCCAAGTTTAGATTAAAATTCGGAAAATTAAAGTTATAATTAAACTGATTATTTATCATATATATATTGGGTTTTTGTTAATTTTTATTAATTAAAATCAAACAAGTTTGAAAGTAATATTTGTTTTTAAAAAATTTTTTTGTTTCCTTTATTGTATCACGATATATATTTTAAATCAATAAAAATGTTGTAAAGATTCTGTAAAGATGAAATAAGCATTGTAAGTTTCTTCCACAGGGAGTTGTGAAACCGAGGATGATTTAGCTTGACGCATGAAGCGACGCATGAAGAGACAACCTATATGAATGGAAGGCGATAATATAATAAGATTATAATGTTTAAATTTTTAATTTTTTTGCAAATTGATAGCTGATATATTGCATGGGTTCAGTTTTTTTATATGCCTGCTCTTGATGTGAAAGTCGCAATAGGTTTTTTCCGCCATCTGATTTTGCGCAGTCGGCAATTAGGTGAAGTACAGATTGTTCTGAGTCGGAAAATACATGAAGATCTGCTTTTTCTACACTTTTTAGTTCATGATGTCCCTTGGAGATCAAAACGTGTTCTTTAATTAAATATTGAATGAGATTTTGATATTGGTCTGGGCAAGGTCCATATTCTAAATGAACATATCGTGTTCCAGTGATTCCTGTATTGTATAGCTGAAAATGTTTGAAATCAACGTAGAATAATGCTTTGTTAAGGAAAAGAGGGCTTTTTGCGAACTGTATCAAATAACTAACTACCTGTTTAAATAATTCTAAACTAAACCGCTTGTTGCCACTAAATTCATCTGGTGGATGGCTTTTCCAATGCACCTCTAGAGCATTAAATTCTGCATAGGCTTCATCGCATTTGAGTCGAATATGCTCATCTTGACCTACATCCTGAACGTAGTAGGTCTCCCAGCGTTTAACGCTTGCTTCTCCTACTTTCAAATAATTAGCAAAAGCGGTTTGTGACATACCTAATACAGATCTAAATGCAATGATTTCATCAGAGGTAAGTAAATTATGGAGTTTTCGATATTTGTCAGCAGCTGCCTTACGGAAAGCATTCATTTGCGTATCATTCATTAACGGTTCTTGGCATTGCGTGCATGCAAATGCAGCTGCTGTTACTTCAATCTGCTCCCCTTTAATTTCTGGTGTAAAGCAGAGATATTTCTCTTGAAATTTGTCGTTATCGCAATGTAGACATTTCATAATGTTGATTCTCCTCTTTCTTTTGTTCGGCTTTCATGCAAAGAAACATATTCGCTTCTTATAATTTCTTGTGTAACTCACGTACAGAGGGGCGTTTGTCAGGCATAATCCATCCATTTAAATATCATTTTGGCATCAAATGATACTGATGTCAAGAGAAAAAAAGAGAAAATAAAGCCTTACCACGTTGTGGCCAATATGGACCCCACCGCGGTAGCGGTGGAATTCATTAGCCCCGCGTGGAGCACGGCCGTAGCGCTCCGCGCTACGGTCGGCGAAACGTGGGGTTACAGGTGCATAAAATAAAAATAGAGCTGCGGTAGCAGCGAAACCCATTGTATTTGACCTAATCAATGCACATATTGTTGGTGCAGATACATTTTTGTGCCGCTGCTACCGCAGCTCTATTTTTTTTACCCGTTTCCCCAACCCCACGTTCCGCTCGGCCCGCGCGCTAATAGCGCGCGCCCTTCGCTTCACGCGGGGCTAGAGCTGCATTTCGCCACTACCGTGGCTCGGTTCTGATTGGTTACAAGTTTCTTTAAGTTGACACCACTCCAGCCTTAGCCTGATGCGTATGCGGCAGCGGTGGAATTCATTAGCCCCGCGTGAAGCACGACCGTAGCGCGTCCGCGCTACGGTCGGCGAAACGTGGGGTTACAGGTGCATAAAATAAAAATAGAGCTGCGGTAGCAGCGAAACCCATTTGTGTGTGGCATAATCAAGGCACATATTGTTGTCTGAAGAGGTGTTTGTAAGGTGATAGCACAATTCCACAAATTCGGCATATTGTCTTCAATCCAGGGTGAGACCGAGCAGCAGAATATGAGTATAAGCTCAGGACGTACTACTGATAATCAGCAATTGTATTGTTTCAGTAGTGAAAAAACATGGAAAGCCAGTACTGAAAATCGACATTTGCATGTTTTCAGTAGGCAAGAATAAGGATTGTGAAAAATTAAAATAAAAATTTACAACATAAAGCATGCCGTGCTATAGTAATGAGTGGGAGAGGGTTATGTTATGGGTAGTTTTCCGTCAGAAAAATTTGCACATGACGGAGAAGGAATATTATAGGTTTCATTATGACAGGGAATCAATCTAATGTGCTGGGGGATTCTTCCAGCGGTTTTTCATCGAATGCTACTCCACTTTGGTCTACAGCCCGGGATCTGGGAATAAGTATACGAAGGGAGGGGGATCGTAATTATGTTGTTTGGCAAAATACTCGATTTGAAGTACAAGTCCAAAATAGAACAGGTTCAAATACTGGATGGCAAACAACATCTGACAGAGATATTATGCGGTCTGCTGTTCAATTAATGACAGAATTGGTACGGCAAAGAAGAGTTGCTGCAGAAAATATTGGGGCAAGCAATATCGATCGGATAGATTTTACAGCAGAGAATGCACAAATTATTACCCGCAGACCATCCGTACAAGCACAAGCATCAGCTGCTCTCACCAGCAATGTTGCGGCACAGCATATACCACAATCTCAAGTGCAAGAGGGGCCCACGACAATATCTATGTCTAACAACCTGCTGTATACAGAGGTTATTTCAAGAATCGATAGTCAAAGTCCAACAACAAGACGCGAGCGTTTAGAGAGGGGATTAACTGAAGGACTACAAGCGCAAGGATTTGCAAGGAACATGGTGCGTGAAGCAATAACGAGTATTTTAGAGGAGAGTCGTCTTCATTTGGCTGGACTCGGGGATCCTGAGTATGCTGCAGTTCTCCACGAATGGCCCGCTCAAACTATTGGAGATATCCTTCAGTATCCAGGCAATGAAGATTTACGAGCGACATTAGAAGCAATTCGTAGGCAGCCACCACATCCTACGCAGGTACATAGCCATAGTGTTAAAAAGTGCAGAGCAGCAATTATACACTTTATTTTGCAAAATATTGAGAGGGCTCCAAGAAGATATGAAGATAACCATTGTACTATTGAACAGTCTTTCACTACCACGCTGCATACTCCACGAACGCATGCGGAGGAATCGAGTAGCCCAAGATCTCGAAATACTGGTACTGAAATAATAAACGGTGATCTTTTACGGGCAGAGTTGGAGGCGAATCGCAATCATGCATCACCAAGTGAATCGGATAGAGCGGGGAGAGGAAGACCAGATGAACATGGACATATGTCGCCCGGCTGTATGGATCAGACCAACCATTCCTCTAATTTAGGTGCGGTAGTAGTCCGAGATCAGAGTGGTGCAGTGCAATCAATTATTAATCGATCAGGGAGAATGGATAATGCAGCGCGTGTAGAGGAGGGGGTGGAATTTGCTGCAATCACACATTTACAAGCAGCATCGGGCAACCCTCGCCGAAGTAATTACTTTAGAGCAATAGGCAACAATAGCGATGGTACACCACAATTTGAATTTCAACATGTGTTTTCTAATTATATGGACTTCTCAGCAATGAAATACTTTGTAGGTGATTATGAGCGCCCTCTTATAGAAGAAATGATACAAACAATAGACAACTGGCCGCCGGAAGGCAAGAGAATGCGTATCACAACACCTCAAGGACCAGTTATCATTGTGCTGAAAAAGCCTATTATGCAGAGTCAACCTCTCTCTGAGTCGGTACATCGAAGATTCCTTGGGCAAGAGGTAGGATTGGAGGCTTCTGACAGAGTAAATGTTGTGAATAATCAACGCATGTTTTCGTATCTTTTGAAGAATCTAGGTCAAAGAGGAGACCGTAGCGAGCTACGGCGAGCAGCACAATCATTAAATAACGCATTATGTGCCGCGCTTCCTTCCCCACCAAGGACTCGTACTACTTTTTTACGTGACGGACTTATTGATTGGGACAGTGTCCCCATGCATCTTCCCTCTTCTTTCTTTGGGTCATCAGCATTTAACAAGTATCAAGAAACAATAGCACGATTTCTTCTTAGTTTATTAAAAGATAGTAATATTTCGAGTGATTTAAGGAATACTATTACTTCCATGTATGCTATTTTGTTTCGCAGAAACCCACCTACGACGTCCTCTGAGATCGGTACTCTTCTTCGCGAGCAATTTGATAGAAGTGTTTTTGTACCTCTTCTGCATCGCCGATTTCATTGGAGGCCACATGAATCTGAGGAGCTTCATGCTTTGGAGCTCGAAATACATCGTCATACCTTTTGTGAAAATCTACATCTCTCAAAAGGGTGCCAGTGCAAGAGTGGTAAGGATAGGACGGGTTTAGGAGTAGCAGCACAAACTGCAGCAGCACGTTTTCGTGCAACACATAATCGATCATTTATGCCACCTAATATTCCTAGAATCACAAACGCAGCTGAGCTAAGAATGTGGCAAAGTACTCAAGCGTATCGAGATCTCCTTCTATTTAAACGGTATTTTTCAGATGCCATCCAGCAGTTTTGTCTTCCTATAACTCTTGAATCGGCAGGATATGAAGGCCTGAGTTTAACTGGGGCACGAGGGAATAAGGTTCCTCACTTTTTTATCTTTAATGAAGATGATATAGAATATCTTGGAAGTTCAGAGACTCTTGGGAGAACAGGTCAACAGATTGCAATAGATAATCAGGAGGCAAGGAGAATACAGCGAGGAAGCTACATAATGGGTATGACATATGAGCATATTTCGCAAAGAGGGAGGAGTCAGTATAAAGGCCATTTACGGGTACGCGCAACCATGTATGGTACCAGGCATGGGCAGGTTAGACGGATTAGAGACAGTGCGAGGGCAAGTATTACCGCTGGGGAACGGCAAGAGGTAAACAATGATTTCCGTAAACTTTTGCGAGCTCTCGGGGTACCAGAGACAATAGTAACAAGAGAAAATTTACTTAGTGATAGTCTAGAACTTCGTATTCCTGTTACTGAATTGCAATTGGACACGCAAATTATGCGTAATGGGCAGTTGAAGCGAAGATATGAAGTTATGAAGGAAATGGTTGCTGCCCTTGACCAGCAAGAACATATATCCACGAGAAGATCACTTTTATGGCGCTATGTATTGGAGTCAGTTGCAAATGTTGCTGAAATGAGGCATCAGCTGGAACATGATGAGGCAGTAGTGTCATCCACTGTTTCGAGTCCCAACCCTATTGCACTTGCGTCGGCTACTCTTGATACTGATCAAAATGATAGAAGAGCTAATGATGCGAGAATAGCTGAGGTTGCACAAGGGGCAATGGCATATCGTGCTAGCGATACTGAACCTACTCGTCTTACTGCTGGTGGCGTGCATATGCGTCTCAAGAAATGGTTCAAAGTACAGTGGCGTGCCATACAAGGGATTGAACGCCGTATTTATGAACGGGTAGGCAGCGCGTTTACAAGGGTACAGCCGACGATACAAAATGCACACTACATACGGACAATTGAAGGACGTCTTTATGCTTCTCAGGATTTGAACCCAGAAGAGACTGAGCAGCTGCGAATAGATAGAAGGCGAGTGCTTACTGCTGAGGATCGAGTAGCCGTTGCAAGATATTTGGCGCCTCTAAAGGGCACACTCCGAGGGAATAGACTTTATACTGAGTTGCAAGCATTGCACGATCTGCAAGAAGAGCAACAGGAAGAGGGGCCTGGTCCTGTGCAAAAGAGGTGCAAATTGGCTTTGGACATGTACAGTACCCCACCGGAAGGTATAATAACTGAGCTTAGAGAAACAATCTTTATACCTAGATCGCTTTCGCGCGATACTCGCGAGCAACTTATAGATAGAAGGGCGCGATTTATTTATTTAGCTCGAACCAATCCACAGCAGATGGAAACAGAAATACGTGCTCTCAGTGATCAACAAGAAACATTAACGCTTCTTGCAACCGAGTTGCGTCATATAAGCAGTAATTTCTTCGTAAGTGCTAGTTTGCAAACCCTTTGTAGGAAAGTGTGCGTACAAATTGAAACTGTTTTAGTGGCACCTTCGTTGACTCGGGAATCAATGCCGCAGCGTACTCAATCCCCGGAACCAGTGCTCGCTGCAGTCAATGCGGTGTCTTCAGTCGTATCTCCTGTTGCAATGTATCAGCTACCCGCACTGAGGAGAATAGAATCGTTTATAGGAAGACTTGAGGAGCTAGCAATAGAACATGTATTTACGAATAATACGGTTGCGGGTGTCACTGCACTTGTCACACAACTTACCGCCAATGAGACAAGCCAAGCTGATGTGAATGCACTTAGGCAGCATTGCCGTTTGAAATTACGTGAGATGCAAGCACCTTTTGATGATGCTAAGATAAATTTATTTAGAATGTACCATTTGCTTTTACGAGCAATAACTGAGTCAATACAACAACGTGCGGCTGTTGATGCAAATGCAGGGGCATCCTCTTCAGTATCCTCTTCTGCACGCCCGGCTCCTGTAATCACCTCTGCAGAGCAAGGTGAACGAACGACAGATGTTGGTATATTAGGTGATGTGATTCTGGGATTTGTAACAGAAAGCTCTGTTAGCGATGTCGACAAATTCACAGCCCAATTAAAAGCTATTAGTCGAGATATGGATGAAATATATGGAGACGGCGTTTTCGGTAGATTAAATCAAGTGCCTGTAGATCATCCTAATCGTTCATATATTGAGAGTGCATCTTTGATACCTGCTGTTCGAAGAGTATCGATATCTCAAAGTGCACCTCCTGAATCATCACCTTCGTTATTATCAGGAGTTCCTTCGTTGGCAGCTTTTGGCTCGTTACCATCCGCCCCTGGGGCAGTTCCCCTTCCTGGTAACGCTTCAGTAAATATTATACCAACTGCCACACCTGACTTTGCTGCTCCTCATGCCCAAGCAAATGCAACGGCCCAACCTGTATCTCCTCCACTAGAGCTTTTACAAATGTATAGGAGGATAACCCAACTTTCATCGACGCCCCAGATTCATATTCCCGAATCAATTCAGCCCAGTTCTGCCCCCGTTGCCCATCCGCCAGAACCATTGCTTACGGAACAAAGTCTAGCAGCTTATTTAATGGGAGGGCCAGGAGAGGGAGAGCCACAACAAGAAAATTCCTTGGCAAGAAATCCACTCAGCCCTCCTCCGCCGCCTGATAATAATGTACCTCCACCGCCTCCTCCAGAGTCTGCAGTTCCTCCACCGCCTCCACCATCTGATAATAATGTGTCTCCGCCACCGCCACCACCTCCAGAATCTGAAGTTCCTCCCCCCCCCCTCAGCTGAACAAATGCTACCACCTTTATCAGCCCCTCCGTCATCATTATCAGAGCCACTTCCCATTGCGACTCCACCATTGCCATCCCCTCCACTCGAAAATGTCGTGCCCGTTGTTCCAAGCACTCAGAATGTGAGTGCACCAAGTGATGGCTTACCTAGGTTAGCAAATAATAGGCTGAACGTGCGTGCACTTACAGCCCTACAAATATATAGCAGCAACGATCCTGTAAGCATAATAAGAACTATCTTAAATAGTATTGCTGACGAAACATTGGAAGTAAAGTTATCGGCGCTTGAACGTATAGCAGATGCATTAAACTATCATCAGGAATCAAGGAGGCTTGTTATTGCTGCACAAGGGATAGGCACTGGGATAAAAGAGTTGATTCAAGCGTTAGAGACTGATTTGAGACCCATACCATCTGAGACCATAGCACAACTTGACAGAAGACAAGATTGTATTAATCGACTCAGCCCCATAAAAACACGATGTAATCTTTGGTTTCCTTAAAATCGAGCTCCATTGCCTTATTCTAAAAATTTTGCCAGTAGCTCATTATCCGGTCTCCTGATATACTCTTCTCTAACGTAACCACACTATCCCACCATGAAAACAATATACATAATCCTGCTCCTGACACTATCCATCTTTTCGTGTCAGGCACAAATTATCCAAGTAAACGATATGGAAGAGGCTCTCCCGTATTTTCAAGCCGCAGATGCACATACATTGGCTATTTTTGATATCGATATGGTGCTTGTGCAGCCAAGCGATCCTGCCTTCCAAATGGCCAATATGAAACGCCATTCAACTATATGCAAAGGTATCATGAAACAAATACCGCCAGATAAGCAAATGATATTTTTAAGTTTGATGACTGTTCGTTCGTCGCCTGTGCTTATCGATCCACGCATGCCGGAGTACCTGAATCACATTATGCAATCGGGATGTGGTGAGATGGCTCTTACGGCTAATTTGACAGGGGAGCTGGATGGGATACAAAATATGCAAGAGCGCCGCATAGAAAGCCTTCGCGCTTTAGGTATCGATTTTTCCAAGGCGGCGCCCTATCATCAGTCGATTGTATTCGATAATTTAGCTTCGTATCGTGGCAACTATTCGGTCTATCTTGATGGGATTTTATTTGTGAATGGAACAGTTGTTTCAAAAGGTGAGGCTTTAGTAGCGTTTCTTCAAAAGACGAAGAGCACTCCAACCAAAATTATTTTTATTGATGATCGCGAAGAGAATTTGAAAGATCTTGAGGTGGCCATCAAAAAGCTGGATCGTCCGATTGCCTATCAAGGACTGCATTTTCTTGGTGCTCAAAAATATCCCTCCACAATGCTCACAGAACAAGAATTCGAAGCTCGCTGGAAAGAACTGGCATCGGCAGCAATGTCTATGTCCTGAGCGTTTCCCCTAACTGCATCGCATCACCTATCTGCAAATAACAGGGGATTGCATCTGTTATATGGAAGCGTGATACAGTCATTAACCAATGCGACGATACATTTGTGTCGGCCTTACAGGCCTCTATATTTTGTTTTTGGCCAGGCCTTCGGCCTGGCCACCCAGGGTTTAGTCGCCCCTTCGGGGCTTCTGCACCCTGGGCTATACATATTTCGGCCCTACGGGCCTTTATCAGGGCTACCGGCCTGGTTTTCTACCAATTCATGGCTTTCCCCCACCCTGGCCACCCAGGGCTTCGCCCTTCCATATAACAGATGCGATCCCCTGTTATTTTAGGTGCAGGGGAACTAGGCTATACATCTTTCGGTCTTAAAAGGCCTTTTCCAGGGTCCGAAGGACCAAAATAACCGTCTGGTCGTAATGGATTCTTTTCATTACTGGCGACTCTCTGAGGAAAAAGGTATCATATGCTTAATTTTGATAGATTCTTCAGTGATTATAATATCTTGAATAAGGAGGCGAAGCACTTTTTGTTTTTCCTCTACTCCCAGTTCATGCGCCTTACTTAAACACTGCATAAAATGCCCCATACTATCTTTTAGTACCTCTTGGCGTTCAGCTTGTAATGCGGAAGCTTGTATACTTTTTAATTCTTTTTCAAGAGATGTTTTCATTTGTTCAATAACTTTCATTCGTACTTTGAGATCATCTAGCGTCATACACTCTCCATCCTGGAAAGCATCTAACAGCTTATTCTTGGCCTTATTTAATCGGACGAGTTCTTTTTCTATTTCCTGTATTTGGTTATTTGTTCGTTGAGAATCTGGGCTTTCTTGAATCCTCTGCTCAATTTCTTCTTGAATCAGTTGGGGATTTTTCAATAACTCAATCATATGACTCCAAACTGCATCGTCAAGCTCATCTTGTCTAACACTAATGTTTCTGCAAGACCCTCGATTAAAACGACCGCTGCAGCAATAATAACACCTTGCTCTTTGTTTCTTATAATATGGCTTCCCACATAAACCACAAGTTAACAGGCCCTGTAGAATTGATGGCTTTTGAGTATTTCTTGAGGCCATTTTTTTATTTCTATCAAGCCGTTCCTGAGCCATCTCATATTCCACTTCATTAATAATTGCAGGCACTGGTATGCGTGTCCCTTTCTGCTTAGGCGAAGATACTTTGGCGTAAATAGCTGCTAATTTCCGCATATGTCTGCTCCTGCTGCAGTTTGTGCACTGCTGCTTTTATCTTTGTATTGGCAACAAGGATATGATACGCTTCCATGAGCGTAAAATCCAGTTGGATTTTCCCGCCCATGGTAGCCATGCAGTGACTGCATGAGGTTTGCAAATAACGAGAAGATGCCTCACACGTTGCCTGAAGGGCAATAATTATGTGCATTGATTGGGTCAAACACAAATGGGTGTCGCTGCTACCGCAGCTCTGTTTTTTTATCCGTTTCCCCAACCCCCACGTTCCCTCGGTTGTGCGCTTTGCGCACACCCTCGGTCACGCGGGGCTAATGAGCTTCCGCCACTACCGTGGCTCGGTTCTGATTGGTTACAAGTTTCTTTAAGTTGACACCACTCCAGCCTTAGCCCGATGCGTATGTCACTACCGTGGCGGAGGCTATGGCGCTTCCACGCATTGGGTAAACAATCATACCATTGAAACATGTATGAATTTTTGCAATATTATGGCCTACACAAACTCAAAAAACCCTTTTTGATTTTTATCTAATAATAGTTTGAAATAGTAACATTTTTTTACGCGAATCGTGGGCTTCGTGGTTCCTGCACCCTGGGCTATACATATTTCGGCCCTACGGGCCTTTACCAGGGCTACCGGCCTGGCTTTCTACCAATCCATGGTTTTCCCCCACTCGGGCTTTCCAGGACGTTGCCCTCCAATATAACAGATGGAATCTCATGTTATTTGTAGATAGGTGCTGCGATGCAGCGGGGGAACTGGGCTATACATCTTTCGGCCCTATGGGCCTTATAGAGTTAGTGTATACACAAAAATGGCTTTAAAACGATTTGTAGAGTCATTGTCAAGAATTTCACAATAAACTCACGCTAGAAAACAAATCAATCCGTCAAAGCGAATTTTGGCAAGTTTTGCTCCTGAAACGTGCAAATGCAACTTTTAGGAGCAAAACTATTTGCAAAAATATGCTCCTAAAAGTTACATTTGTAAGAAATGGGAGATGTATGACTTTGTTTATAGGCAGGAAAAAAGAGCTGCAGGCGCTTGAGCGGCAGCTTGAAGGAAAAAAAGCCTCTTTGGTAGTTATGAAAGGGCGAAGGCGTGTTGGAAAAAGTACCCTCGTAAAGGAGTTTGCAAAAGGTAAAACGTTTATTTCTATTTCTGGCAATCCACCCGCTCCTGGAATTACTGCACAAGATGAACGAGATGTGTTTGCCAATCAGCTGACGGCACAGCTTGGGCTGCCACGGGTCACTTTTGCAACCTGGACAGACGCCTTTCAGTTTTTAGCCGCGCAGCTCAAAGGCACGAAAATGGTGTGCCTTTTCGATGAGATTTCCTGGATGGCTGTGCATGATCCGAGCTTTTTGGGTGCGCTCAAAACCTGGTGGGATCAATATGGCTGTGAGAAAAAAGGCCTTGTCCTTATTCTCTGTGGCTCGATTTCGATGTGGATCGAAGACAATATTCTCTGTAGTACCGGCTTTGTGGGCCGCATTTCTCTTGTCATACACCTACTGCCACTTTCGCTCTTAGAATCTGTGGAGTTTTTACGTAAAAAAGGTTATCCGGGTTCGGTCTATGAGATGCTCAAAATTCTCTCCGTGACCGGTGGGATACCCTGGTATCTTAGTCTCATTCATCCTAAAGAGAGTGCTGATCAAAACATCTATGCCCTCTGCTTTGGCAAGGCAAGTCAGCTTATTAATGAATTCCAAACCATTTTTCATGATCTTTTTGACAATCGAGGGGAGTCGTATAGAAAAATTTTACATTTACTTATCGATGGCATGAAGAGCCAAGCGGAGATACGAACGCTACTGGGTTTTCAAGAAGGTGGGACGGTGAGTCGTTATCTTAAGCATCTTGTGGATGCGGGTTTTTTGTCTGAGCACTACCAATGGTCCTTGAAGCAGGCGCGTGTTGGCAAACAAAAGCTTTATCGACTCAGCGACTGCTTTATTCGATTCCATTTAAAATATGTTGAGCCTCATATAAGTCGTATTAAACAAGGAGCTTATGAGAGTGTTGCCAAGGGACAACTTCCTGGTTGGGATACTATTATGGGATTTCAGGTGGAGAGCTTGCTTCTTGCAAATAGACAGTTTTTGTTCGATGCCATAGGCATTCCTGCCGAGCAGGTGGTATGTGATAATCCCTTTTTTCAGACACCTACCACCCGCAAGAAAGGATGCCAGATCGATTACTTAATTCAGACACGTTTACAGAGCTTGATTGTCTGTGAATTCAAATTCCGCAAACATGAGCTTTCTCCAGCTATTGTCAAAGAGGTGCAGGAAAAAGTACACTTACTTGCAACGCCTCGAGGTCTTGGTGTAGCTACGGTGCTGTTTCATGTGGGCGGAGTGGCTCCTCAGGTAGAAGAGAGTGGCTTTTTTTATCGTGTGGTTGACCTCAGGGATGCACTCTTGCTGCCCCCGTCGTAGAACTTGGGCGGCAGTAAAAGATCTGTCTTTTGATTCAGGTGTTGTATGATAAACGCAACTCGTGCTGTGACCGAAGCTTTGGGTAGTTCAATGACTTCATATCCATACTCTTTATAGACATGAACGATGTTCGCATACGTTTGTATGGCTTCCTCAAATGATTGCTTTCGCTCGGCATCATTGCAGTAAATTTCTTTCCAAGGCGGTGTCACAAATACTTTTTTATTATATTGAACCGTTTTGAGAGCATCGTGGAGGCTTGGTGTACTTTCTGAGCGGGTGAGACGATCGTAGGCCACTAAATCGTGAATACCGCGATCAAAAAATACAATGGCGGTGTTCATGTTTTGTATTGCACTCTGGTAATTTTGTAGGTCTCGCTTTAGTATCATAGCCTTAAACCGATTGATATTATCCCAAGGAGTAGCATCGCCACCTGCGTGCACTTCATCTTGTATAATTGCTCGTGCACTTTCTTCTATAGTGTAAAATCCATGCTGTTTTAAGGCCAGAATGAGGGTCGTTTTGCCCGCCCCAGGACCACCTGTTATGACAAAAAAATTGTTGGATATCATATATTTTCTCTCTAATTTTCTTAAATACACAAACCACACAAAAATGGCTATGCATAAAATAGTAAATAATATTTTAATTTTCATAAATTTTTTTGTGGATTTGTTTGCGGGATAGGCAGACGCCAGGATTGATTTAAAGAAATTTTTTAGA
>Ga0207126_1019_pt1 | contig 50196 bp, 33 predicted proteins | sample Alteio_BWMinHeat_20_FD_153586 | JGI IMG/M metagenome (GOLD analysis project Ga0207126, IMG submission 153586) | Enriched cells from forest soil in Barre Woods Harvard Forest LTER site, Petersham, Massachusetts, United States -... | ecosystem: Environmental > Terrestrial > Soil > Temperate forest >...
TTCATGCAAAGAATAGTTTCAAAATGTAACATTTTTTTACGCGAATCGTGGGCTTCGGGGCTCCTGCACCCTGGGCTATACACATTTCGGCCCTACGGGCCTTTACCAGGGCTACGGCCTAGTTTTCTATCACTCCATGGCTTTCCCACCATAGTATCTCAGGCGGCGCCCTTCCATGTAACAGATGGGGTCTCCCGTTACTTGTAGATAGGTGCCGCGATGCAGCGGGGGAACTGGGCTGTTGCAATTTTTGCCCTTTGGGCAAAGAAAAGGCTGTGAACCCTTGCAGCGAACAGCGCGTAAGTCGCATATCGCGTTAAATGTATGTGCGCTATTTTCGTCATGTGCACTTTTCCTTCAGGAAAAGTGCACATGACGTCAATTATACTCTTTCTATAAAGGATATAGGTCGGACCACTCGTAATGTCTCAAGGACTCGTAGCACACACGCATCTGTTTCAACATATGCACGCTTTCGCGCCTCTTCAATGGCATCTTCAATTGTAGGATATCTATCTGTTTCATTACAATCAAAGAAACGGCCACTTTGGAATGTATCATGAATGATTTGCCGCACCTCAGTATCTTCTCTATCTTGGTGCTGCAGGGCAATGACGCAGCGTTTTACTGCTTCGATTTCAGGAGTAGTCCATGCATCCGAAGGTGGACAGTGTAGAAAAACAAAATCCATGAAACCCCAGTGACTTCTTGTCATTTGTGAAACATCCGAGAGTATGGTGACGACATTGTATTCGTCATGAAAGGGAATCGTAGTATTGAAACGCCCGCTTAGTACTCGATTATCTGCTGCAAGCACTTCTTTTCCCGCATCTGCCTCTCGTACGGCATCGATATCTCGCTCCAACTTCATTATGCGCTTGCATACGTCACGTATAAATACTCTGTCATCGCTGTCCCATTGCGCATTATGCCGATTATATTGAACAAAATTGACAGCACTATTGAGATCATAACGTACCATACGATCCATATCACGAATCATTCCTTGCTGTGCTATATCACTAACCCGTGCAGGAGACATCTGGGGGTCACAATATACCGTATGATTCATATCACGAATCATTCCTTGCTGTGCTATATCACCAACCCGTGCGGGAGACATCTCACCGATAACTTTTTTAATTACTTGTGTATACTGTGCGCTTTCCATCCTTTTGGCAATTACTTTCAAGGCAGCTACAGTCTCTTTTTGTTTTTGCAAAAAGAAACTTTTAAGTTTTCTTTCTTTAAGGTCACTTAATTGCTTGGGAAAGCCCCTTGCTTCATGAAAGCGCCTATGTACTGCACAAAATTCATGAAGAATTGCGGTGAAGTGGGACTCGTTATCAGTACTATTGCTGGAAGTGATGAGTTCATCGAGTCGAGCAACCTGTAGAATATGTGAAGGCGAATTTGTTGCAAAATTAAAAATTTCATACGCGATATTTCGTAAAAAATTTCCTGACGCTCCAACTACAAAGAAAAGATGCTGTTTCATTTTTTCAAAAATGCTGCAGGCAATTTCTGTAATCCTGGTGTGTAACTGATTCAAGTGCTGCAGTAGAGAACCTCTGTTGTTATAAAAATCAACATTACTATTATTTGCATTACTTATATTTAGAGACATAAAATACTCCTAAGTTAGCGCCATGTGCGACTATTCCTTCCAGAAGGGTGCACATGGCAGAAAAATTTTTCAGGCTGCATCTACAAAAGATATAGGTCGCACCACGTGCAACTCCTCAAGCATTTGCAATACACAACTATTCGTTTCAATATATGCCCGTCTGCGTGCATTTTCAATAGCATCCTCAATGCGCGGCTGTGCAAGTAATGCATACTCATCTATAAAACGAACTCCCCCGAATTCATTCCGGATAATTTGCCGCACCTCAGTATCTTCTGTATGTTGTTGCTGCAGTGTAAGTATCCTCTGCTTCGCTGCTTCGATTGCAGGAGTTGTCCATGAATCTGGAACTGGATACTGCGCATTGACAAATTCCCTCACTCGCGGGTTTTCTTTTATCATTTTCACAATATCGTGGAATACGGTTACCACGTTGTACTCTCCATGAAAGGGCATTATGGTACTGAAGCATTCCCTAGTATGCGGTGGAAGCTGCTCTCTCCTATTGCTCGCATCGCGCGCAGCATCGATATCTTGTCCTAGCTTTACTATACGCTCGCATATGGATATTTTTATGTTGTTTTTCCAATTAACATGGAGCCAGTTATGTGCTATAAACGTAGAGTCACTATTGAGCTCATAGCGCACCATACGGTCTATATCCTGAATTATTTCTTGCTTCCCGAGATTTTCTCTCACACAATTTTCAATTATTTGCTTATACTGCCTATTGGTCATCTCTTTAGCAATCATTTTCAATGTAGCTATGACCTCAGGTTGTTTTTGTACATAGCAATTTATTAATGCTTTATCATCCGAATGATGTGGCATGCCTTCGGCTGGCAACGCTCCAATCAATCTATCATGTATTTTACAAAACTCAGAGAGAATTGAAAAAAAGTGCTCCTGTTTATCAGTTACATCGGTAGCAGTGAGAAGCGTATTGAGTTGGTCCACATCGAGGACATAAGCGGGCTCGCGTGCTGCAAAAGGATTCCACATGCACATACCCAATCCCCCAAAGAGCAGTGCGAGAGCGCCCGGAAGAAGCGCGGCAGCGCCAGCTACAATACCAAGCACCTGTCTCATTTTTTCAAAAATTATGCAGGCAATTCTCTTGATTTTGTTATTTACTTTCGTGAGGGTCTGCGGGAAGCCGCTCCATCTGTTAGAAACAACACTATTGCTATTATTTACACTACTTACGACAATGGTCATAAACACACTCCTAAGTTATTGTTAGCGCCATTTACACGACTATGACGAAGCAGACTCGATGTGCTTGCTCCCCATTCGAAGTGCAATGGCACAACTACGTTATCTTAATCGCAAATTTATTGCAACTTCACGATGTTACATGTTGTTCTTTGTCAAATTTTAGAGACAACCTCTGCATATACGCACAATGCGCACAAAATTTCTGATTGCAAAAAAATTGTCTTAAGGTTTACAAAGGAGTCCCCTAAATTATTTGGAGATTTTTATGAGCCGTGTACTGAACCTTTTATTGCTCGGGATGTGTTTTCTCATCCCGTTTCACGCTTTTTCGGAGTCAGAAGAAACGCCCTCACCACCCGTTGAGGATACTGAACTATCCGATGTTGAATACTTTGGGCCACCTGCTACCCAAAGAACCAATGCCCATCCCTACCTTACCCAAGAGTCATCCACTATTGCTGAAGCCGAACCCTCTTCTTTTGTAAATGGCTCTGTCAATGCCATCACAGGGACGTTTTATCATACAGCTGTCGACTTCACAGTACCAGGTCCTGTGCCTTTGAACCTGCGTCACTACTACAATGGTGCCTGCTTCTTCAATAACTGGATGGGCTATGCTGCCATGGCAACCAACTACAACCCATTTGTACAAGGACTACTCTCTGAGCCAGACGCCCATCACCTAAAAATGATTGCTGAAGAAGATGGCGGCTCCGTGGTCCAGTATGTGGCTAAAAATAAAAAAGGATGTAAGTCTCTCGGCTTTTATCTGCACCCGAAAGTCATCCACGAGGGCTTTACCAATGCTGGCTCTGGTATGATCTCTGCCAGAACCAACATGAAAAACACCCGTTATCACCTCTATAGCCATGAACCCCTTCCTGACCTTGATGGTGGCAAGGCCAGATGGTTTGGGTTTCTGAGCGACGGCAGCGCACGCAAATATAACAAGGTTCATACCTTCGAGCAGCGCATGCACTTGCTCTGGGAACGGCGACCAAATAAAAACTTGATACAGTTCAAGTATGGTAAAAACCATGAACACGATGGCAATGAGGGAAAATTAAAACGCATTATCGCCACCGATCCAACCGGTAAAGAGCCCTCCAATTGGTTAGAGTTCCATTACAGTAACAAGCATAAAAAAGCCCGTGTTACTGCCAGTAATGGCAAAGAGGCAATCTACACTTTCTTTGAAGGCGATGATGGCAGCAAGATGAATGAGCGGGTTCGCTACGTCCGTAAAATCATTGCCTCAGATGCCATAGCAACTTATTTTAACTACACAAGAATCCATCGCAAGCACTACATCAGTAAAGTATTTCATCCCCGTGGGCGCTTTTTGGAAATCGAATATGACCATAAAGGTCGTGTCAGCGCGCAAAAAGCCCCCGTAGGCAAAGATGGGGACAAAAGAACTATCTATAGCTTTGAGTATAAGCCAGATGAGCACCACACCAATGTTTGGAATGCGCATGACATACTCACCGTGTATCGCTACTCCCACAAAAAGCGCCTAAAAGGCATTGAGAACCACCTCGATAAGCACTTCTATCGAGGACTTTATTTCTACTGGGGCGAGAAAGAGCATATTGCCCATGGCGAGCGGGACACGAGTGATGAAGGGTACCTGGTCGGCAAATCCCTTCAGAATAAAGACGGGAGAGCTCTGGCCTCATGGACTGCAAAGTATGATGATTATGGCAACATCGTTGAAGAGGCTTTCTACGGCAGCCTCACCGGTAAGCGTCCAGAGGATTTTGCTGTCTCTTCAGATGGCACGCCATTAAATGCTCACGTTGAGTGCTATCGTAAGTACTATACCTATTCTAAAGACCATTTGCATCTCAAAATGAGCGAAAGCGAAGATGATGGGCCGACCATCAAGTATGCCTACAAGGAAGGCACTGATCTTGTTACTGCTAAATTTACTCATAAGGAAGATGGCATCAAAATAAGGGAGTTTTTCTCCTACGACAATGAAGGAATTTTAATCAAACATATTGTGGACGATGGCTGCTCTCATGACCCTGACAACCTGAAAGAGGTCACCGAGCGCAGAATCACACGCATCACTCCTAATGGTCGTCGCTGTGAATATGGAGTAGGCCAACCAGAAACTGTCAAAGAATATTATCTGGATATTGAAAGTGGCAAAGAAGTCAAGCTTTTGCAAAAGGACTATCGCTATACAAAGCCTGGCCTTGTTGGGCAAGAGGAAATTCGCGATGCCGATGACCATCTTGTGGCGACCACCTATTTCGAGTATGACCACAAGGGCAACCTCAGCAAAAAAACCGATCCTATTGGCCGTACATGGGTCTACGAGTACGATAGCAACAATAATAAAACCCGCGAAGAGCTCCTCAAATCGGGGTTATATCTTACCTATACGTATGACCTCATGAATAGGCTCATAGCACAAAAAGAACACCATGCAGATGGCACTTTTTGCACCTATCATGAATATGACACTGTGGGCAATCGTGTATCGACAACAGATCCTTTTGGGAATACTACCAATTTTGAATATGATGATCTCAATCGCCTTGTCAAAACGATCTATCCTGCGATGCATGGTGCTGATAAGCAAAAAATACACCCCACCCTATCACAACACTACGACGAACAGGATTGTTTAGTGAAACAAACCGATGCCAATGAGAACACAACAAAGTATACCTATACAAGTCGCAAGCAACCTCTTACTATTACGCATCCAGATGAAGCCGAAGAGCGATTTCAGTATTTTCTTAATGGAAAAATTGACCATAAGTGGGATAAAAATGGCACCAAAACCAGCTATGAGTATGATTTTCTTGGCCGCATCACTGAGGTGAAAATATATGATAGCCATGATCATAAGCTTGCAAGCACCTGTAGCAATTACAACGCCTTTCATTTGCTGTCGGCGACAGATGCGATGGGCAATACTACGCATTATGAGTATGACGGCGCAGGTCGCAAAATCAAAGAAGTAAAGAAAGATGGTGAAAATTTTTCAAAAACTACCTATGAATATGATGCCCTTGGAAGAGTGACTGCAACGAAAACATGGTATGGCAAAGATGTTCATGATTATGTAGCATCCATCGTCACCTATGATGCTGTAAATCGCATCATCTGTGAGCAGCAAGAAGATGGCAGTGGCGAGCTTTTAAGCAAGGTATGCTACGAGTATGACATGCATGATCATCGAACCAAGGTTATCACTTCTATAACCAAAGAAACGACAGCTGTCACACAAGTCGAATACAACACCCACAATCTTGCAGAAGTCATTATCGATGAAGACAGCCATAAAACCAAAATAAAATACGATTTCGCGCACAAAAATTACCATGATCAAAAAGTTCTGAAGATTACGACGATCGATCCTCTTGAGAATGTAACCATTGAAGTGAAGGATGTATTTGGAAAGCGCAAGGCAATCGAGCGTAGAAACCACAAAGAAAAACTTCTATCACGCTCACATTACTTCTACGATGCAGTTGGCAATGTGACCAGAGAGCAGCATGTCTCTGTCATCGATGGAGAAGAGGATCACGAGTATGTGATTGCCAAAGAATATGATGCAATGCATCGTGTGATCAAGCTCACAGAGCAACCAGAGCGCTCTCATCAGAAAGTCACCGAGTATGGTTACTACCCTTCAGGCTGTCTGAAAACCATTACGAAGCCAGATGGTGTCAAGATTTACCATAGCTATGATGCTCTACTCCGCCTTGAGAGTATGAAATCATCAGAGAAGAGTATCCAATACACCTATGAGTATGATTTGAATAATAACCCTATCGCCATCAAAGACGAAGTGGCTGACACCACGAATCGCCGATGCTATGATGCGTGGAATCGACTCACCAAGGAAACCCTTGCGAACAAAGTGAAAGTGGCTTACGAGTATGATTCGCTTGGGCGACTACTGAAGTTTGAGCTGCCTGACGATTCGTATGTGAAATACAACTATCACAAAGGCCACTTGAGCGAGGTTATACGCAAATCCAAAGACCATAAAACCCTTTACCAGCATCGCTACAATGATATTGATCAACGCGCGCAAGTACTCAAGAGTACACTTATTGGCAATGCGGGCACCGTGCAGTTTGTGTATGACAAGAAAGGCCGCACACGCAAAATCAGAGCGCCGAAATGGAAGCTCTTGATTCCAAGTGGTGGCTTTGATGACGCTGGTAATTTACGCAAGCTGCATGTCAAAGACCGTGTTGGGCGCGTGCAAGGCTATTTTGACTATGATGACCTCTATCAGCTTATCAAAGAAGAAGGTGCCCTTAAGCATAAATTTGAACATGATTCGCTCAACAACTGCATCAAAAAAGATGGTGAGAAACAGAAGGTCGACCATTTAAATAGGGTCGTAGAATCCAAAGATGCCGACTTTGAATATGACAAGAATGGCAACTTGATAAAAAAGAGAGAAAATAAGAAAACGACGCACTATCGCTATGATGCCTTGAACCGCCTTATTGAGGCATATGAAGAGGGAGAGTTTCGTGCACGCTATAGCTACGACTCCTTCCACAGGCGTATCTCGAAAACACTTGGGGCTTGGGAACATAAGCATTGGAAAGAGAAAAGCGAGCTGCGTTTTCTCTATTTGCACGAGCGTGAAGTGGGTTCTGTAGATCATCACAATAAAATAGTAGAATTTCGAGCAATTGGTCGTGGTAAAGGTGCTGAGATGGGCGCCTCGGTGAGTATTGAGGTGGACGGCAGCTGTTATGCACCGGTACATGACCATCGCGGCAATATCTGTAGTCTGATTGGGGCCAAATCTGGGAAGGTACGCGAGGTTGCCAGGTATTCTGCTTTTGGCGAGATGCAGCTCTTTACTGGTAAAGGCAAGAAGGTTGATAGTTCTCGTGTAGGCAACCCCTGGCACTTTGTCAGCAAGCGTTTTGATCCTGAAACTGGCTTTGTTTATTTTGGTAAACGCTATTACAGCCCAGAAACAGGCCGCTGGATCACCCCTGACCCTATTGGCTTTAGCGATGGGCCAAATCTGTATGCGTATGTGCACAATAGTCCTTTGCTGCTGTTGGATCCTTATGGGTTGTATGCTGGCGTGGTTGATGGTTGTCCAGTGGACTATCAATCGCTGAGCTGGTATGATGTATTCTGCCGAGTGGTGTGGCCAGTGCGCATGTGCATGGGACATAATGACAGAGCGTTTGTGGCTGTTATTGCTGGACAAATGGTTGGCAATAAAGAGGCGGTATTTGTAAATGGGGTATTGAACTCGCCCAAAGATGCCATTGCAACCGGCCGGGCAGCCTCACAACTTGCCGGAGGGAAACAAGTGACACTGGTGTATAATCCGTCGCATGGCATCTTACTGGATTTATTTGAAGCATTTTTAAACTTAATTGGCATCCCTACAGGGCCTAGCAAGGTAGTGGCAAAAACAACCACTGGGTATACCGATCAGGGAAAAAAGGTATTAGTAACGGGACATAGTCAGGGAGCTGTGCATACAAAATTGGCTGTTGAGGAAATGACGAAAGAACAACAGAAGCAAATAAGCATTGTTTTGGTAGCACCAGCAACAACTATGCAGCAAGGCGAATTGAAAGGTGCAAAAAATATTTGCAGCAAACGCGATCCCGTGCCCTATGCAAATCCTTGGGGATTATATCGTAATAAGGATTACATAGAATGGATAGAACCGCATCCTGAGGCACCATTGTTCGATCATCCATTTCAAAGCCCGACGTATGAAAAACCCCTTAAAGATACATATGAAGAATTTTTTAAAGAGGATAACACCCCGCCTTGTATAGCTCACAACAATGATGCACAAGGTAGTAATGTAACAAAAGAGGAGAAAGTGCCATGAAGTTTTTATTATTGCTAGCTATCTTGCTATTAGCTTCTTATAGTTTTTTGCGATGCGAGGAGGACTATGTAGCTCTTTCCAATAAAAATCAGGCAAAAACTGCGCGTGAAATTCAATCGAGGTTTGGAGTGCACGCTTGTGGTTCTGGTGGTGGTGCCATTAATGCTATCCGATTAGAGACGCTGGATTTTCAAACTATAGCCCCGTTACGATTTACTATTGATCAAGCCCGAACTCTCATCGTTGCATTGACGGAAATCTATAAAGAAAATATCAACAATAATAGGGAGCTAAGGCCATATCTTATAGAATATCCATTTCCTGCAAAACGCGTAGAAGTTGCTATTTTTGTATATGATTCTCCTTTCTTACAACCTACAAAGGATATTACCACTATTTCACTACATAATGGCATAATTTATTATAAAAGCCACAGTGGAGAACGAGCTGTTCCTAATACGATATTAAAAACTGAACCTTATCAAACAGCCTATGAGCTCGTAAAAGATAAAATCGCCAAACAAGATATTCCTTTGTTGTATAAAAAGCCTCTGCCTATTCCCAAAGAGCATTGGTGGCAACAATTATTCGGTGGCGTAGGGAATGCTGTAGGTGCGCTCACTGAGTCAAAATATACTGGGACAAAAGAAGAACGAAAAGTATCATGGGTTTTGGATGCATATGGAAATCAGGTTGCTAAGCGATATGGAATGAAATTTCACAGAGAAGGTAATTTTCTTGATTTTGACGATCCGAATGAAAATGATGTTGAGTATGGCCTTACATTTTTTTCACCACACAAGCTGACGCTACAGGAGGGACGTGTTTTTGCAGCAGGCCTTGTAGCCGATTTTTTCAAAAAGGTCAATACTGATCCAGGAATAAGAAAATATTGGCTGGAATACAAACGAGAATATAATAAAAAGCACAGCTGGAAAAAATATACCGCTGCAGAGCCTGTGATCCAGCAACTGGCACTCAAGGTTGGCTTCTGGGATGCAAATGTAGAGCGTCCACAGCATCCTTACTTAGCCGACATTCGATTTCACAATGCCACTTTTTTCTATTACGAAGCTGACCCAAAAACGCAAGCACTCAAGCTTGTGTATCAAGAACCCTATGCGGATGCGCTTCGTTTTCGAGAAGAAAAGGCTGTTAAAAAAGAAGGAAAAACATTGTAAACCACTTGTTCGCAAGAGCGAGTGAACATTTTGTAAATGGTCGGTCCTTCGATAGAGGGCCTGACCACTTATATACACTTACGCAAGGAGATTGTATATGCGTCATACATTTATGCTACTTTGGCTTATGGTAATGAGCATTTCGTTTGGTTGTTTGGCAGAAGAGAAGGCATTGCCAGAATTGACATATGAAATAATTAAGGTATTCCCAGGACAATTTGGTGATACTATACCTGTGTATGGCTTTCATGCTAAAAACCTTCCAGTTAATAAAAAATTTAAATTTATTGCTACGAACCTTAATGGTCCTATGCATTTAGGTGAAGGAGTTGTAGAAAAAGATGGTAGACTAAAGTTCGATGGCAAAGAGTCACTTTATTTAGAGGGCATTGAAATGTGCTGCGGCTCATTCATGCCAGGAGAGACAATACTATATTCACTTGTCTCATCTGATGAAAAAATTACTATAAACAGTTTACCTGTTATACCTAATCCACTTGAGACGTTTGGCAGTGATGGAGTCTGCATGGGACTTCTGATGGCTACAAGGAATGCAAAGGAATACATGCTCATAATGGAAAAATTTACACCATTTGAAAAATGTACGGTGAATTATTTTTCTTGTGATAAGACAAAATCCTACCAAGTCGAAATAAACGAAAATGGCAAGCAACTGATTACCTTAAACCCTTTATCATTTTGGTGGTTTAATGGTGGTACATCAAAAGTAGAAGTTGTCAGGAGTAATAAGGAGAAATTATCGTTAACATTCGACTGGGGAAAAGCAGCATACGCTGCGCATGAAGAGAAAAAACGACAAGGACGAGAGGCACTCAGCAATCAATCAACCATTGCAGGGAATGCTCAAGAAAATACAGGAGTCACACAATGAACTGTGTGCAAATATTCTGTCCGTTCTTCTCCAGGTAAGGTTGGCTTATTCTCTTGGCTCAATCTCCATTTTAAATTTGACCAAGCCATAGATACTTTCATCAAAACTTGGGTCATCTCTTGGGTCATCGAAAGATACATCTTCAGGATCAGGATTCTGTGTTTCTTTGCGATAAAGGCAGAGGTGACGTATATGATGGATATATTCACGCACTTTTTTCATTTTTTTGCCAAGGAGCAGGGCATATTGCGGTGTTTGAAGAGAAAGGGGTGGCCGATCAGGCTGGTTTTTTAGCTGTTCATTTTTTACCTCATCGTTCTCTGCATGGCAAGATTTTTTAATCTCGTCCACAATAGATTCCCATTGAGGAGATGGCGATTGCAATCTGCGAAAGAGTATATTCAATGAAGAATTTGTAAAAAAACCTCCTGCCGTCCAACAATTCGCAAGTTCACCTGGTTGAGCAGCTGATGCAATCACTATTCCACAACTATTGAAAAACAATTCCCGGCAATTTTTCTTTAGTTGAGTATCTTTTTGAGGTAAAGGTTTAAGTGACGAGATGTTCTCTGTTCCGCGTGTCATTATTGAATCTCTATTACAACAGTCTATCAAAACAAGAGTCAAAGCAGCCCGTTTTCTGAACAATTTTTCGATAATCAATGTGGAATCCACGAAATGTTCATTACTAAATCGCATACTTGGCCAAATCAAACGTGTATGTTGGTCTCTCTTGCCGTGCCCCGAGAAATAAAAAACAATAACATCACGCTTTGATATATGCGCTTTTTTAATATGTCTGCTAAGGCGGTTATATGTTAGTTTATGACGGGATGTTGTAATTTTTGTAACATGAATAGGTACGTCACATAAATCAGCTATGTACGAAAAGCTTTTTATTACATCTTCACAATCCTTCTCTACGCTATACCTAATTTCTTTATCATGGATGTCACCAGCTACAAAAAGGTGAATAGCCTTAGCGGATAAGGCAGAAATGTTAAAAAGTAAAACAATCAAATATACAGCAAAACTATTCATATATACCATTTCTAAATTTTACTTATTTATATTCTTATCGATTCTGCAGAATTTTTCTTCTGCTTGTTTTATTCTAAAATATAATTTTGCACTTTTTTCTAATGCCTTCGTTGCGATTTTTTCCAAATAAGTATCGCCTTTCTTTACATCTGCTACGGATTTTTTTCTCAGTCCTTTTTTAGTGACATGATAGCATACGAGACAATGTTCTCTATCTTTATAAGGATAAAACTTAGCAAGTGCTTGCGTATATCTTATTTTATTGTGTTTATCTCTAATAGGCCTGATCAGTGTATAAATACGCATTCCAGTACGAGAGGAAAAGGGCTTCTCTCTCGAACGTAAAACATATGTCGCATCAAATTGATGAAAGAAGCCTATGTTAAAGTCTATTCGTATGGAAAAAGGTGTCGAGATATGTGGGTGAGGCAGTCCCAAACGCTCCCATTTTCTTCTACTATCCCTGTCACATCGCCATATATTTTTTAAAATTTTATATAACGGTTTGTACCAAAGCGAGGTAGTGAGAATATTTTCTGTCTTCCACTGTAGCTTTTGCTGCTTATCTTTTTCAAAGGCGATATGGGCATCTTTGTTATCGATAGTAAATGATAAGCGCCCAGTAAAATTCTTTTCATCCAAAGGACCGTAATGCTCTCTTTGCATATGTGTGACGGATTTTATACCTGGAGGCAGTAGGTACGGAGAGTATCTCCCTATCCCTATCGCTACTTTTAGTGGACGAGTATGAGGATGCGAAAGCAATCGAATCTGATAGCCAGTCTCATAACAATACCCCGCCGGTTGCAAAGTGAATTGAGGTGTGTGGTGATGCTTTGCATACACAAAAGGCTGATTGCCCAAAAGTGAAAGACAGAGACCTACTGCACACAATACCATTTTTGTTGTGACCATACATAACTCCACGCCATGTGCGACTTTTCCTGACGGAAAAGTGCATGGCGAAAATAACGCCCATAGCGCCAATACATTTAACGCGATGTACGACTTATGAGCTGTTCAAATTGCAAGGGTTCGTAGCCTTTTCTTTGCCCAAAGGAGCAAAATGCTAACCCCCAGGGCCACAGCAGCAAGAAGTCGCACATCGCATTTTTTTAGGATTCTTAGAGACCTCACGCGAATCAGAGTACCATAGCGTTTTTGGAGTTGTCAAGTAAGTTCGCACTTTGCGAACTTTTCATAAATATATAAAGTCTTTATTTTAAATCAAGAACGCGCTACAATGAAAACAAGGGTGGGTGCCAATAGTGTCAATGTAAAGAGACGATAACCCCGCAGAGCCCCACCACAGCGGTGTCGGCTAGCGTTACCCCCCATGCGGAGCTGAAGGCGTGCGCATAACGCACGCCCTGGCAGCAGCGTGGGATTGAAAACACCGAAAATGTGGCCCCGCCACGGCAGTGGCGGCTGGCGTTGCCCCCGCGCGGAGCTGAAGGTATGCGCATAGCGCACGCCCTGGCGGCAGTGTGGGATTGAAAACACCGAAAATGTAGCCCAGCCACGGCAGTGGCGGCTGGCGTTGCCCCCGCGCGGAGCTGAAGGTATGCGCATAGCGCACGGCCTGGCAGCAGTGTGGGATTGAAAACACCGAAAATGTAGCCCAGCCACGGCAGTGGCGGAAGCTCATTAGCCCCGCGTGACCGAGTGGCGTGCGCTATTAGCGCACGCCCGAGGGAACGTGGGGTTGCGGTGGACAATAAAAAAATAGAGCTGCGGCAGCAGCGACACCCACGGCGCCACAACGCCTGGGGATACGTACATGATTAGAATGAGCAAAATAGGAGAATAGCTATGACTGTGCATGACTCAGCGCGCGAGCCAGATCATCTCAGTACTGTAGGCCCAGGAGGTGGGACTGTATCGAGTCGTACGCCCAGCGGTCCCGTACAGGTCTCGCCCGGAAGCACGCCTATTCCTGTTGATACAGTGCAGCACCTTACTCCCCCATTACCAGAGCCTGCAAACGAGGTAAGAACCGTTGCAGCCCACATTCTGGAAAGAAATGGCTCTCAAGGTGAGGCAGTACAAGATAGAACAGATAATCAGCAAAATGGAATGCCTCTTGGCGCGCGAAATGGTGGACTAGCTGTGGCTACCCCTGCGATGCAGGCACTGTTCGCCAGTAGCGAGGATCCCTATGCTGGACTTGACACGGAAGAGGGCAATGCTCAGATAGCATCAATGCCCAATACTGACCAGCAACATAACACTCAATCCCCTATTTCCACAGCTACTGTTACCGCGCATAATCAACCTACTCTGGCAAGTGATCCTGGCACTGCTACCCCAGCTATGAGCGCTCTCTTCGCTACAGATGTGGATCCTTATGCAGAAGTAGATGCAGAAGGTCTATCAGATGCACCACCGGCATCGTCTACAACAAGTCATGATAGTCACGTAGTATCATCGCACACCCAACAGCAAACACCGGCAAATGTAGAGCCAAATGCAACCATGGTAGCATCCCAGCAAGCAGATACTACTCCAAGGCCAGCGATGCAGCCTCAAAGTACAGTTGCCACCCCCACCATCCTTACGCCAACCATAGCACAAAATATACCACAAGTAGAGAGACAAATAGAAGGGCAAGTAGAGGCGCGACAGGGGCGCACAAGTGCTCAAGCGTCAAACACAGGTACAACCACTTCGCCAACTATAGCAGGACCATTACCAGCAATGCGTGGGCAGGCAAGCTCAAGCTCAAGTGCTACAGCATCGCAGGCAAATAGAATGGAAAGACAGGGCAACACGCAGGCTGGGCTCCCCGGGCGAGAATTGCCTTCGCTGGATGAGTTTATGCAAAATTTGCGAGCAGGTAGCTTAGGAACACTCGCAAACCAAGGTGTAGAACCCATACAGGAACCAGAAGAATTGTTGCAAATGCTGCAAAACTTACCTCCTGGAGGTATACACACAGTTCCAATTATAGACAGAGAAAACAGAACAGTATTTTGTTCGGAAAGAATGCGAAATGATCATGCATTTCATGAAAGGATTAGGAGAGAACTAGATGCAGGCTTTCAAGTTGTCTATATTAACGAAAGGAACTGGGAACAATTTATTGAGCAGGTTATACAACGTCTTCAAATCGAAGTAAATGCAAAAAGAAGCCCAGCATCCACTCCCACACAGCAGTTGATGCCAAGAGCTGGGCAAACACAAACACAACAAATTATCAGATTGTTTATTAGTAAACACATACCTGATATACAACGAGAGATGCAACGTATAAATAAAAAATATCAAGAGAAAAAAGCAGAACGTGACAGGGAAATTAAAGAATATATTGCAACACTCGCAAAAAAAGATAAACAATTCCGAGAAGAAATGGCAACAGTATTAAGAACTCAAAATGTTGAGCAACAATTAAACTTAGAAGACATTATAAGAATGGAATTAAATGCACAGGGAATATTGCCGTCTTAAAAAACATGCCCATAAGTAGTTACAGGCATGATGCGCATATAAAATATTAGCTTTTAGAGCCGTGGACCTACTTCCCTAACCGCCTGGAGGACGGTAGCGCCAAGGATACGTGATGTAAATGGTGTTTGCGGCGGTGTATTTATGCCGGTTTGTACGATTGTACACTCTATAGCACTAGGAGTGTATTCAGGTTCGCATGCGGCTAACGTGGATAAATAGAAAGCTCCTAATGATCTAATGGTTCCTAGAGATCTATTCCAAATGGTTTGATAAAGTGCTCTCTCGTGTGAATTTAACTGTTCGATTGATGTGTTTAATTCTGAGGGTACATAGGTACTGAGAAGTGTAGCAGGGCGTATTTCAAATGATTCGCCATTTGTAGCGTTCCTAAAAACAACTACTTGATTACTAGGTAGTTGCTCGCCATTTTGTCTCCGTGTGTAATAGGCTCTCGCTTCCCCCTCAACAATATTTCTAATTGCAGTCACAACACGGTCAGCAGCAATGTTTAGCATTCTCTCTCTTCGCTGTTCTGGTGATATCTTTGATGGAGCATTCTTTTGGTTATTGGACGCTGTACTAATAAGCCGTACGCTCTGAGATCCTTTGCATGGTGCATCACAAGACATAGGGGCTTGGCCCTGATTATATGATGATGGCACCGTTGAGGTTGTTGGTGTACTTGCGAAATATGACATAACTTATCTCCTTATTACGCGATGTGCGACTTTTTGCTGTTGGAGCCCTTCAGGCAACAATATTGGGATCACACCTAACCCAGGGCGTTGCCCTGGGGGTTAGCATTTTGCCCTTTGGGCAAAAAAAGGCTATGAACCCTTTCAATTCGAACAGCTCATAAGTGACACATCGTGTTACATGTATTGGCGCTATGTGCGCTATTTTCGCCATGTGCGACTTTTCCGTCAGGAAAAGTCGCACATGGCGCTCTTTTTAACTCCAAAACAATATTGGAGCTTTGGGTTTTTCTAGCTTTGCCATGAGGCAAAACTGCACAAAAATACGTTATTTCTCGTGTTATAAGACAGTTTAGCAACACGAATCTTCTATTCACACGAGAGGCAGTGGGTATTATGTATTAATACCGCCTCACACCGTGCATTGGCATTCACCGCCCCCCTTTACGGGGGGTGGTGAATAGTTGCCTATAATCCTGACTAACAGCAATGGTTGCGACCATTGCCAAAAAATATTTACAATAATTTTACCTTAACTGGTCTTTTTTTGCAAATTCTTTAAAATCGAAACATTGAGTCTTGTAGAATAACACCATACTTTCTCCCAGAGAACATAACATTAAAAATTTTAATAAATTTATTTTTTACCAACCAACACTATCATCTAAAAATTTATTGTAATTTCACTATGACACATGTTGCTATTTACAACATTTTAGAGACAGCCTTGCAATATACACAAAATTTCTGATTGCAAAAAAACCACAGTTCGATTTACATTCAGAACGTAATCACTCAAAACTTTGGATTATTATGCATCAGAAATTTTTCATATCTCTTCTAGCAGCATGCTTGTTTCTGCCTCTCAGAGCATTCTCAGAGCCATCTGCTCCAACACCAGAAACAGTCGCCGAGGCTGTGGTTGACTCCCCTATCGATTCCCCACTCCTGCCCAAAAACCACACGCATCCTTACCTCCAACAAGAAACTTCCACCATCGCTGAAGCCGAGCCCTCATCCTTCGTTAATGGCTCTGTCAATGCCATTTCAGGCACTTTTTATCAATCAGCTACCGATCTTATTGTTCCAGGCCCCGTGCCTCTCAACCTGCGCCACTACTACAATAGCGACAGCTTCTTCTGCAACTGGATGGGCTACGCTGCCATGGCAACCAACTACAACCCCTTTGTGCAGGGCCTTGCCCCAGATTGTGGCCACCACTTGGAAATCATCGCCGAAGAAGATGGCGGCTCTGTCGTCCGCTACATTGCCGAACATGATAATAAAAGCAAATCACTAGGGTTTTATTTGGCCCCAGAGGTTATCCAGAAAGGCTTTACTAATGCAGGCTCTGGCGTTATCTCCGCCAGAACCAACCTCAAAAACACACGTTATCACCTCTACAGCCATGAAATCCTCCCTAACCTTGATGGGAAAGAAGCACAATGGATGGCCTTTTTAAGCGATGGCAGCAAGCGCAAATACAACAGCATTCACACCTTCGATCAGCGCATTCACCTGCTCTGGGAACAAAAACCCAATAAAAACCTTATACGATTCAGATATGGCAAAAACCACGAACATGATGGCACAGAGGGCAAACTCAAACGTATTGTAGCCACCGACCCAAGCGGCAAACATGCCTCTAACTGGTTGCAGTTTAACTATAGCAAAAGCAAGCACAAAGCACGCGTCACTGCCAGCAATGGCAAACATGCCATCTACACCTTCTTTCAGGGCGATGATGGCAACAAGATGCACGACAAAGTACAGTACGTGCGCAAGATTATATCCTCTGATGCCGTAGCAACCTACTTTAACTACACTAAAATCCATAACAAGCACTACATCAACAAAGTCTTTCATCCACATGGCCGCTTCCTAGAAATAGAATATGACCATAAAGGCCGCGTCAAGGAACAAAAAGCCCCTGCAGGCAAGGATGGGGACAAAAAAACCATCTATAGCTTTGAATACAAACCCGACGAGCATCACACCAACGTCTGGAATGCACATAACATACTTACCGTATATCGCTATTCCTGGAAAAAGCGCTTAAAGGGCATTGAGAGCCATCTTGATAAAGAGTTTTATCGTGGTATATATTTTTATTGGGGTGAGAAGGATCATATTGAGCGCGGCAAACGAGATACCAGCGATGAGGGCAACCTTCTTGGCAAATCCCTCCAGAACAAAGAAGGCCGAGCACTCGCTTCCTGGAGCGCCAAGTATGACGATTACGGCAATATCCTTGAAGAGTCTTTCTACGGCAGCCTCACCGGAAAGCGTCCGGAAGATTTTGCTGTGTCTCATAAAGATGGTACGCCATTAAATGCTCATGTGGAGTGCTATCGTAAGTACTACACCTACTCCAAAGACCATTTGCATCTCAAAATAAGCGAAAGCGAAGATGATGGGCCAACTATTAAATATGCCTATAAAGAGGGAACTGATCTTCTCACAGCCAAGTTTATCTGCAAAGGCGACAGTATTAAAATAAGAGAGTTTTTCTCCTATGATAATGAAGGAATTTTAATCAAACATAGTATCGACGATGGCTGCTCACACGATCCTGACAACCTGAAAGAGGTCACCGAGCGTCGCATCACTCGTATTACCCCAAATGGTCGCCGCTGTGAATATGGTGTGGGGCAACCAGAGACCGTTAAAGAATATTACCTGGATGTTGAAACAGGCAAAGAAGTCAAACTCTCACAAAAAGACTATCGCTACACCAAAGCCGGCCTTGTCAGCCAAGAAGAACTACGTGATGCCGATGACCATCTTGTGGCGACTACTTATTTTGAGTATGATCATAAAGGCAATCTCACTAAAAAAACCGATCCTCTCGGTCGTGTGTGGGCATTTGAATATGACACTAACTACAATAAAACGCGCGAAGAACTTCTCAAATCAGGCAGCTACACTACCTACACGTATGATTTGATGAATAGGCTAACAGCCGAGAAAGAGCATCATGCTGATAAAACCTTCACAACCCATCATGAGTACGATAGCGTGGGCAATAGAGTGTCGACAACAGATCATTACGGCAACACCACCAACTTTGAATATGATGACCTGAACCGCCTTGTCAAGACGATCTATCCTGCAATGCATGATGCGGAAAAGGAAAAAATACACCCCACAGAAACACAGCGCTACGACGAACAAGACTGTGTAGTCAAGCACACTGATGCTAACGGGAACTCCACAAGATATACCTACACAAGCCGTAAGCAGCCTCTTACTATTACCCATCCAGACGACTCTAAGGAGCAGTTTCAGTATTTTCTGAATGGCAAACTGGACCACAAGTGGGACCAAAACGGCACCAAAACCAGCTATGAGTATGATTTTCTGGGACGCGTCACTGAGGTAAAAATATATGATAGTCACGATCACAAACTTGCAACCACTTCTAATACGTATAACGCCTTTCATTTGCTCTCGTCAACGGATGCCATGGGTAATACGACCTATTACTCCTACGATGGCGCTGGCCGTACAATCAAAGAAGTAAAGAAAGAGGGTGATAACTTTGCAAAAACGACATATGAGTATGATGCCCTTGGCAGGCTCACCACAACCCAAAAATGGTATGACAAAGACTCTCACGACTATGTTGCAGCGTTTGTAAAATACGATGCCATGGATCGCGTTATCTCAGAGTGGCAAGAAGATGGCAGCGGCGAACTACTCAGTAAGGTGTGCTATGAGTATGACACAAATGATAATCGCACTAAGGTCACCACTTCTATCACGAAAGAGAAAAACGCTGTCACCCGCGTGGAGTACAACACCCATGATCTGCCCGAAGTGATTATTGATGAAATTGGAAATAAAACAAAAATAAAATACAATTTCGATCACAGTAATTTCCATGACCAAAGAGTGCTGCAAATTACTACCACGGATCCTCTTGGCAATAGCACGATTGAGGTGCAAGATGTCTTTGGACAGCGCAAGATAGTAGAACGCCATAACCACAAAGACAAGCTCCTTTCACGATCGCATTACTTCTATGACGCGGTTGGCAATATCACGAGAGAGCAGCATGCTGCAGTCATCGATGGTGAGGAAGATCACGACTATGTGATTACCAAAGAATATGATGCTATGGATCGCATGACCAAGCTCACAGAACAACCAGAGCGCGCTCATCAAAAAGTGACCGAATATAGCTATTATGCATCAGGCTGCCTCAAAACTATCACCAAGCCAGATGGGATAAAAATATATCACACCTACGATGCATTACTCAGGCTTGAGAGCATGAAGTCATCAGACAAGAGCATCCATTATAGCTACGAGTATGACCTCAATAATAACCCCATCGTCATCAAAGATGAAGTCGCTGATACCACGAACCGCAGAAGCTATGATGCATGGAGCCGCCTCACCAAAGAGACGTTATCCAATAAACTCAAAGTGACCTACGAGTATGATCCGCTCGGACGACTCACAGAATTTGGCCTTCCCAATGGCTCCTCAGTGAAGTACGCCTACCAAAAAGGGCATCTGAGCGAGGTTATACGCAAATCCAAAAACCATAAAACCTTGTATCAACACCGCTACAACGATGTCGACTTGCGTGAGCAGATTCTAAAAAGCACACTTATTAAAAATGCCGGTACTGTGGAGTACGTCTACGATCGAAAAGGGCGTACACGCAAAATCAACGCCCCAAAATGGAAGCTATTGATTCCAAGTGGCGGCTTTGATGATGTGGGTAACTTGCGCAAACTCCACTTCAGAGACCGTGTAGGCCATGTGCAGGGCTATTTTGACTATGATGATCTCTATCAGCTCATTAAAGAAGAAGGCGCACACAAGCATAGCTTTGAGCATGACTCGCTCAGCAACTGCCTCAAAAAAGATGGAGATAGGCAAAAAGTCGATCATTTAAATAAACTGGTAGAGTCCAAGGATGCCGACTTTGAATATGACAAGAATGGCAACCTGATTAAAGCGCGCGAGGATAAGAAAACGACACGCTACCGCTACGATGCCCTAAACCGCCTTGTTGAGGCGTGTGAAGAGGGGGAGTTCCGTGCACGATATAGCTACGACTCCTTCCACAGACGAACCTCGAAGACTATCGAGCGATGGGAACATAAGCACTGGAAGAAAGAGAGCGAGGTACGCTTCCTGTATCTGTACGAGCGAGAAGTGGGTGCTGTAGATCATCACGATAAGATAATAGAATTTCGATCAATCGGCCGTGGTAAAGGCGCTGAGATTGGAGCGTCAGTAGGTATTGAGATAGGAAAACGATGCTATGCACCGGTGCATGACCATCGTGGCAATATCTGCAGCCTGATTGGTGCCAAGTCGGGCAAAGTCCGTGAAGTTGCGAGGTACTCAGCTTTTGGCGAGATGAAGCTATTTACGGGCGCAGGCAAGCGTGTAGAGCACTCCCCTGTTGGCAACCCATGGCACTTTGTGAGCAAGCGTCTTGATCCCGAGACAGGCTTTGTCTACTTCGGCAAGCGCTACTACAGCCCTGCCATGGGTCGTTGGATCACTCCCGACCCGATTGGCTTCAGCGATGGACCCAATCTGTACGCCTACGTGCATAATAGTCCGCTTATGCTACTGGATCCATATGGGTTGTTTTCATGTGGGGACGCATGGGACGCCTTAGCTGGATTTGCATCAGGCGTATGGGAATCATCATATACAGTGAAAGGTGCTGCAGCGATGAGTCCTATAGGTAGCATACAAGGTGTCTATGAGCATAACGAGCAAGACAAGCCAGATCTTAGTCAAAGCGAATCTTGGGCACGAGGACATTCAATAGGAAAGAACGTTGGAGTAGGTATTGATGTAGCAGTTATAAGCGCCGCGTTGATTTATATTTCCGGTGGCACCGCAGCCCCTGCAGTTGGAGCAGCTGGAACAGCAGTACTGGCCGAAACAGTAGCAGTTGCTGAAGTAGGAGTGGGAAGTGTTGTAGCAGTAGAAGGTGCACTCGTTGTAGCTGAAGGCGCAGCTGTAGCGGGTACGACTGTAGGTACGGGAGTTGCTGCCGGTGCAGTAGGATTGGGTGTGCTAAAAATTGGAGGTAAACTATTACAAGGAGCTCAGAAAGTAGCAAAAGCATCGAAAGTACTAAAAAATACGAAGCAATTAAACACTTTTCACAAAGCAGCTAAAAATCTTTCAAAAACAGGACAGCGTAATATTCGTACTTTGCGTGGATGGGCAAAAAGTAAGGGATGGGTAAAGCAGCCTAATCCTTTAGGCAAACCTGAAAAATGGGGCACTCATGTAAATGGTACATTTCACTGGAATTTAGCAATCAAACCGGAAGCAAGTTTTCGTGGTGGATTACAAGCAGGCAGTAATATCCCGAGATTTGATGCCAGGCTCTGGCTTGGTGGCAATAACTATATTTATCTCAATCCTTTCACAGGAGAAATGGGTAGCTATGCAACATGTAGCCATATCCCACTAGAATTACCAATACCTTAAATTAAAAGGAGGGTTTATGGATCAAGTAGATTTGTTGGTTGAAATTTTGTTAGATAAAAATGCTAGTGTAGCAGAACGAGACGATGCAGCAATGTATCTTGGAGAATATGATGATGATCGCGCCTTGGCAGCATTAATAAAAATTTGTGTCGATAAAAGTGAAGATGAATTTATTTTCGCAAACTGTGGTCAATCGGTTGCTTCTATTTGGGTAAAAAGAAATAAATTTAATAAAAAGATTTATGATGAGATGGTTCCAGAATCGCAGTGGGAAGTATATTATTATATTAATGGCAATAAACCAGAATGGATTAAGGAGTATGAACTGCAACGGCCTTAATGACAAATCACCACGTGAATCACCAATACCTTAATTATTAGGATTTGATAATGGACCAAATAGATTTATTAATCGATATTTTATTTGATAAAAACGCGGACCTAGCCGAACGAGATGATGCAGCCATGTATCTTGGCGAATATGATGATGATCGCGCCTTGGCCGCCCTTATAAAGATTTGTCTTGATAAAAATGAAGAGGAGTTCATTTTTGATGTTTGTGGAGAATCTGTTGCCAGTATATGGGTAAAAAGAGACCATTTTGATCCTAATATTTACAAGGAAATGGTTCCGACTGCCAGACATGAAGCTTATTGGTATATTCAATCCATGAAACCAGAATGGATTGAAAAGTATGAGCTACAGCTCTAAAGGAGCCATACAAATAAATGATTAGACTAGGATTAGAACATATTCAGCAATTGTCCTTTCCTGACTTTAATGTCACTGGAGTGAAATTCGATCCCGCCTGCCGATATCTTGAAATCGCCATAGATGGTGCTTTTTTTGAAGATCGATCAAAAGGAAAATTACTCAATTATGGGAAATTGTGTTTTAGCCATTGGGAGGATTTCAAGGCTGCTCAATATAATTCCACCTCGGACAATTGGTCCCCTTTGCCATTAAATTGTATTGATAACCTCAAAGATATTTGTGGATTTAAGTATATCAAAGGAAAAGTGTATATTGAAGGGTTTGGGAAAACTTCAGGGTTATGGACACAATTGGTAAAAATTAGGCAATTCCTGACATGCCAGTCATGTGCCATTTTTCTTCGGAAAATGGCACATGACGAAAATCTATTGTCAATAACTCATAAATTGGCATAAAATTGAGTTATAGAAGAAGGATCTATAACTCATGCTCTGGAATTGGCAATTGCCTCAATGGCCACAATTTACCTACGATGCACATGCGATCGAACAACAAGAAAAAGCATTTCTTCTGGATGCCGGCAAGAGCATTGGCTGTCTTCACAGTGTAGACACACAAGACTATATTCAATTTATTGTTGAAATCCTGAGTATAGAAGGTGAAAAAAGCGCCAAGATTGAAGGCGAAATTTTGGACCGAACAAGCCTACAATCCTCCATTAAAAGACATTTTGGTCTACATAATAATCAAAAAAATTCCTTTAAAGAAGCCGCAATGGCAGATCTTCTTTGCGATGTCTATGAATCATTTCATGCACCACTCACGCATGACATATTGTACAGATGGCATGAGAGGCTGTTTCGAGATGAAGCTCATATTGAAGTAGGCACCTACCGCACCCATATCGAACCTATGCAGATTGTATCTCATCGCTACGGTGCTCCACGCGTGTTTTTTGAAGCACCGCCTTCTGATAGAGTGTTTCGTGAGATGGAAGCATTCGTTACTTGGTTTAATAACACGACCGTTTTGCCTATTTTGGAACGTGCAGCCATTGCACATGTCTATTTTGAAAGTATTCATCCCTTCGAAGATGGTAATGGCAGAATTGGGCGTCTTTTGGTAGAAAAAATCCTCTCACAAGGTATTGGCAGGCCAGTATTAATTGCGGTTTCAAAAATATTAGAAAAGCGAAGAAAAGAATACTATGTGGCTCTTGAAAGATGTAACCATACATTAGACGTGTCGCATTGGGTGACTTTTTTTGCTGGTGCGGTAAAGCTCGCACAAGATGAGTCCCTGCAGCTACTCTCTTTTTTGATCCAGAAGTCAAAAACGCTCACGAGGCTCTCTGGGCAGTTAAATGCTCGGCAAGAAAAGGTACTGCTGCGTATGTTTGCAGCAGGCCCTTCAGGCTTTACAGGTGGGCTGAGTGCGGAAAAATACATCAAAATAACCAAAACCTCCAAAGCAACAGCAACACGTGATTTGGCGGATCTGGTAGAAAAGCAAGCTTTGGTAAAAACCGGGCAGCTACGTCACACTCGATATTGGTTGCCAAGTAATAGCTTTTGTTAACGCACAAAAGCTACATCCTGCCAGCGACCCGTATAATTAAAAAGGGACATCAATGTTACTGCACACTTCTCTAGCTATCCTTTCCGCATGCTCTTCATTTCTGTGCCACCAATTATAGTCAACGATTCGTATGCCTGGCCTATGCGCTTGTAATTGCTGTATTCCAAACGCAGTTACACATGTGCCATCAATCCATATATGTGTTAAGGGAAGGTCATAGAGATAGCTCAGTCCAGTATTAGTTATTTGGCAACAGCTCCAGAGCCGTAAATACTGAAGCGGCAGTCCCCTCAAATGGAGTAAGTCAGTGTTTTTTAATGCATAACAATTTTTAAGATCCACCACATTCAGTTGAGGACAAGCACTACAAAGTCGTTGTAATTGTGCGCCTCCCATAAGCTCTCCATTTCGACACTCCAGATACCGCAAAGTAGAAAGCGCAAGAGTAAAAGCTGTAACAAAGGCTTCCATTGCATCCTCAGTAGGAAATAAGTCTCGTATCAATGGAACCTGTCGTATTCCCACCGTTTTGCTCAAAAAGAGCAGAAAAGATCGCTGCGTATCTTCTAGAGTATATTCTGCTTCATGCAAGATGTGATTAATAATAGAGCTATTGCTTTGTGGGTCATTTATGATTTGAAGAAGCATGTCTGCTTGCTGGTTTTGTGGCAACGTTTTGATATATGTTAGAACGTCATTACTACTCTCACCGAGATACTGCCCAATTATTTCCAGGACATCGGTCGGAGCCCCTTCTAGAGACCAATTATGAGTGACATTCACAACTCTTTGAACACGAGTAGACACATCCGTTGCTAGAGACGATGAAGAATACGCAACAGAAGAAGGCAACCACGAAGATGATGACGATGATGGTAATACCGAAGGATTGCGTATAGCAAGTCTCCCAAAAGCGAAAGAGAGCGAGGTGGTGGTTGGGAGTGTGGTTAATGCAATAGAGGAGCACGAAGATGACGAGGAAAACCTGGAAGAGGAAGGATTATACGAACAATCAACAACCTGCCAACCTAGCAAACTGCTGACTACGGCGGATGAAGATGAAATTACAGGAGCTGAAGTTGATGAAGATGACGACACGCTCGAATTATTATTAATATTAAACATATACTTTACCTATATTTTCGCCATGTGCACTTTTCCGTCAGGAAAAGTCTCACATGGCGTTATATTTATGTTGTTAACGACATTATATGGGGAGATCTCATTGGATTTTGCACCCATAGTATGCAAATCAATTTTGATTTGCTAAACAATCATGACATAAATAAAAATAAATAGCAAATCGGATTATTTCAATTACAACAGTTCGGACTTTCTTAGGCAGCCCGAATTGCTGGTAGAAAAAGGAGTGGGTAAAAATGGGATAGCTGTGCTACACTCAGCATTGGTTTCTGTCTCACGTAATGAGGAATGAGTTATGTATCATAGAGTATTACCTTCATCTGTCTACCATCCAATATGGTTTTATTCGATTGTCCTACTCGTGGCTATTACTCTTTGTCCTGTTCTAGCCTACTTGAGCAAGCACAAAGAATTAAAAAAATTTCAACTGCCTTGTATACTTCTGGGCTTGAGTGTGCCCTGCATTACTGCTCTGTTGATGATCTTCGCTTCAAACAATGCAGTACTTATAGCAGACTTTTGGAGACGCTTGCTGCTCTACAACATCTCCGCTCCCTATCTGCTATTCATTCTGTTATTGATGCCTTGCGTCATTTGTGTAGCAACCTGGATATCGTTATTTTTCGGTTATCCAACTGAGCAATTTTCCATAACAAAAGAGATGAGCGTTATGAAAGGCTCCGCTATTTTCGGCATAGTAATTCCGTTGTTGTTAGCTCCGCTTATTGAAGAGCTCGGTTGGAGAGGATATGGTGTAGACAGCCTCAGGGCCTATTTTAATCTGTTCAATACCTCTCTGCTATTTGGCTTTTTTTGGGCTGTGTGGCATCTGCCAGCGTTTTTTATTAAAGGCTATTATCAAAATGAACTTTGGAATTTGGGAATCATTTATGTCATTAATTTTTTTGTAAGTATCTTTGCAATTGCGGTCTTAATGAATTGGGTGTACTATAAGACAGATCAGAGCATTCCCGCCATAGTACTATTCCATGCAGTACTCAATTTCTCCTCAATGATCCTTAGAACGCAGCAGTTTACCAAATGTATTGCTACAGGTATTTTGTGCATCATTTCAGGCATCGTTATTGCCTGTGATAGCGATTATTTCTTTAATAATACGTTTTTGCCTATACAAGCTGGCTCTTAAACGCGGTTGCGCCTCTTACTACTAGCGACATACATGTTGAGCGTTAAAGCCTCCCTTATTATACATTCACCATGACACTCTGATAAAAGCACATCATCGCCAAAATGTGCATTGCCGTGTACTACATAAAAGTTACGGCTTTGAAGCGATCCTAAACACTTCCAGTCTTGGATTGCCTTGACACTATGAAAGTATTGACCTACTATGACTGATATGGGCTGACAAAGGCCTGAAAGGCCGAAATATGTATAGCCCAGGGTGCAGGAGCCCCTGTAGGGGCGACTAAACCCTGGGTGGCCAGGCCTTCGGCCTGGCCAAAAAACAAAATAATAGAGGCCTGAAAGGCCGATACATGAAAACCAAAAAACAAGCCTTTATAAGCCATTGTAGGGACATTTTTGCTTAATTGGTAATAGTATATAGAATCATCAAGCTGCAAATGGATCTCAGACCTGACACCACTCAACACGCCTACTCAGCTCAGCTTTTTGAATCTTTGGGAATGCAACCAAATCTCAAATGCTGAGTTACACAAATTGCAACAGTAACAGACCTACATGACCAACATTGCAAAGCCAATAGCGTCAACTTGAAGAAACTTGTAACCTATCAGAACCGAGCCACGGTAGTGGCGAAATTTGCAGCTCTAGCCCCGCGTGCAGTGAAGGCCGCGGCGCTAGCGCGCGGGCCGAACGAAACGTGGGGTTGGGAAACGAGTAAAAAACAGAGCTGCGGTAGCAGCGGCACAAAAATGTATCTGCAACAACAATATGGGTTTCGCTGCTGCCGCAGCTCTATTTTTATTTTATGCATCTGTAACCCCACGTTACGCCGGCCGTAGCGCATGCGCTACGGCCGTGCTCCACGCGGGGCTAATGAATTCCACCGCTACCGCGGTGGGGTCCATATCAGCTTATACGCTTGCCTTAAGTTGACACCATTTAGGGTAACTTTTACATATTCATAACATCCTGATTATCAGGTAGTTATATAGAAATATTCAGATAACTTGTAAACTCAGGCTAGAAGTGTATGTACATCTAAATCAGTTTTGATAGCGTCGTAACCCCAAAGGCTGAAGTGGTGTCAACGTAAAGAAACTTGTAACCCATCAGGACCTCGCCACGGCAGTGGCGACATTTGCCGCTCTAGCCCCGCGTGAAACGCGGACGTAGCGCGACAGCGCTACGGCCTGCGTGGAACGTGGGGTCGGGGAAACGGGTAAAAAAAACAGAGCTGCGGTAGCAGCGACACCCGTTATGTATACGCCCTATCGCACAATTGTTATACCACGCGCGATCAAAGGCGCAAGCCCAGCATCGGTGATATTATGGCAATGAGTTACGTCAATGTTTTGCAGATTGGGACATGCGCGACATATTGTCTGCAGCTGATCGTTAGTTACAGTATCAAAGCTGCTACAATCAAGACGACGCAGGCCACGCATGGTTGGTATAAAGGTATCCTCTATAAACTGTGCTATCTCAGAACTTGCTATAGCATCGTCTAGAGAAAACAGTGATTCCAAAGAAGAATGCACGATATTACTTACATTGTTTATATTGAAGTTAGCCTCGCGTAAGAGGGCGTGAACAAAGCTGGCACCAGCCTCGTCTGTCGGCTCTGTAGGGTTGGCAGGACATACCATATTATGAAAAGCCTCCATTGTTGCCTGTTGCGATCTGCGATTTTCTAATTCGAGGCTACGCCTAGCCGAACGCCGACACCAGTAACTAGCCTCAAACTCAGATTGCACAACACCTTGTCCATACCGGAAAGCCCTACTTAAGTTGGACTGAGCATCTGGACTCCCCTGCTCTGCAGCCTTTCGATACCAGCTTGCTGCTTTTATGTATGACTGCTCCGCATTTAAATAACCGTTTTTATAGACTTGTCCCAGCATGCTTTGAGCACGACTATCACCACTCTCTGCATTATCAAATATTTGCTGTAACATAGCTCTACAGATAGTATCCATGGTGTCATCTGCAGCACTACAAGGTATTGTTGCAACCACACTATTTTCATTTCGTAGGAATTTTTTTACGTTTGGATTGCATGTCTCATTAAACGTAATCATTTCTAGCTGATGACAACGACTACAATTGGTAAAAAATACGGGACACACGCTGCCTGTAGCCGCATACACAGGTCTTGGCTGGATACTTGCGATGCGCTCTGCAAGGCCCAGTCCTGTACAACATGCGTCGAAATAAATATTTGCTTGTGGATCTAAACAAGCAAAATCTTCTGCTTTTGCTTGGTCTGTCGTATAGGAAGCAATCGAATTGGCATGGCCATGTGCTCTGATTATTAATGCCGTAATAGGGCGACTGCCGAGCTCATGTTGTGCATCACGTATAATACTACCAAGCTGTTCGCGCTCTCCCAGTATTTGCAATGAAATATAGTGTGTTTTTGCAATGCATGCTAAGTCTGAAAAAAACATAGTGCTAGCTAAGATCTCTTCAGGATCATCTATAGCTTGAAGAATAACTGCCGCAGGGGCATGTGGGCCATGTAACCGATTACTTTTTTCAGTGAGAATCAGGCTTTGCTTCATTAATGCAATTAATTTTTTTGACATGACGTATCGATACAGCCACATCTGAGCATGACGGATTGCATGTTGTAGGATAGTTTCTGCAGTACCGCGATAAAGGACAACTGACTTTTTTTGATACAGCACCATGGGATAATTATACCCGCTCATGAAATCAAAATGCAGAAGCTGCGTGGCAAGCTGTGTGATCGCTTCGCTCAGCGTCATGCGCTGCACACGTAAAGTGAGCTCCAACTCCTCAGATGGTTGCTCTGAGGGAGGACGATAAAGCTGTATAGGATAATCAGATAATATACTCATATAATATTATTAAAAACAAATAATTTGTTATACAGTATTATAACAGATGTAAAGAAAAGAAAAGATAACAATACTAATTACTATTTTATATTTTGCAACAGTTTTTATCCCAAAGAAACGTATTCGTGATTTTCGTCATATGCAATTTTCGGAAAGAAAATTGCATATGACGTTATTTTCTCACACTTATCATCTTGCCTTGCGTGATCTGTAATAAATCACGAGGAGAAAGCTTAAATACAGAATAGGGAGTTCCGGCAGCGGCCCATATTTCTGCATAGCCCATGAGGTCTTCATCGATTAAAGGTGCAGTATCGAGTCTATATCCTATTGGCGGCACACCTCCAATAACAAAGCCTGTCTGTTGTAACACAAATTATGCAACCACTTGTACCATGTCACATGATTTGAGGCAAGTGAATTCCTACTCATTGTTGCTGCAAGACCTCTGCAAACCCACGTAATGCAACAGCATCATTCGGATCAATCGCCAACGCTTGTTCGTAACGGCTTTTTGCATTTGTGAGGTCACCTTGTTCCTTCAGGAGATTGGCTAAACCTACTAATACTTCAGCATCATTCGGATCAACAACCAAAGCTTGTTCGTAACACCTTGTTGCATTTGTGAAGTCTCCTTGTTGCTGAAGGACTTCTGCCAACCCCTGTAATGCAAAGTCGCTATTAGGCAGAATCGCCAAGGCTTGTTCGTAATGGCTTTTTGCATTTGTGAGATCTCCCTGTTGCTGCAAGACATCTGCCAACCTACTTAATGCAAAGCCATCAGTAGGCTCAATAGCCAACGCTTGTTCGTAACGGATTTTTGCATTGGAGAGGTCTCCTTGTTTCCGTAGGACATCGGCCAACCATCGTAATGCAAAAGCACTATTAGGCTCAATAACCAAAACTTGTTCGAAGCGGCTTTTCGCGTTTGTGAGGTCATCTTGTTGGTATAAGACAGCCGCCAACCCTCGTAATGCAATAACATTATTAGGCTTAATAGCCAAAGCTTGTTCGTAGCGGATTTTTGCATTTGTGAGGTCTCCTTGTTGCCGTAGGACATCAGCCAACTGACGCACTGCAAAAGCACTATTAGGCTCAATAGCCAACGCTTGTTCAAAGCGGATTTTTGCATTTGAGAAGTCTCCTTGTTGTCGTAGGATATCGGCCAACCCTCGTAATGCAAAAGCATCATTAGGCTCAATAGCCAAAGCTTGTTCAAAGCGGATTTTTGCATTGGCAAGGTCTCCTTGTTGCCGTAGGACATCAGCAAATCCACGTAATGCAACAGCATCATTCGGATCAATAGCCAAAGCTTGTTCGTAGCGACTTTTTGCATTTGTGAGGTCTCCTTGTTCCCTTAGGAGATTGGCCAACCCAGCTAATGCAAAAGCACTATTAGGCTCAATAGCTAAGGCTTGTTCGTAGCGGCTTTTTGCATTTGTGAGATCTCCTTGTTCGTATAAGACAGCTGCCAATCCTCGTAATGCAAAAGCATTATTAGGCTCAATAGCCAACGCTTGTTCGTAGCGGCTTTTTGCATTTGTGAGATCTCCTTGTCGCCGTAGGACAGTGGCCAACCCAGCTAATGCAAAACCACTATTAGGCTCAATAACCAACGCTTGTTCGTAGTGGCTTTTTGCATTTGCAAGGTCTCCTTGTTGACATAAGGTACTTGCCAATTCGCGTAATGCAAGAGCATTATTAGGCTCGATAGACAAAGCTTGTTCGTAACGGCTTTTTGCATTTGAGAGGTCTCCTTGTCGACATAAGATACTTGCCAATTCGCGTAATGCAAATGCATTATTAGGTTCAATAACCAAGGCTTGTTCATAACGGCTTTTCGCATTTGAGAGGTCTCCTTGTCGACTTAAGACATTTGCCAATCCTCGTAATGCAAAAGCACTATGAGGCTCAATAGCTAAGGCTTGTTCAAAATGGCTTTTTGCTGCAGCATTATTGCCTTGACGCCTAAAGATTTCGCCCAATCGACTCAATACAAACGCATTACGTGGTTCCAGTGTCAATGCAAGCTCAAAACGACGCTGAGCATTTGAAAAATCGCCTTGTAAACGCAGCGCTTCTGCCGATTCACGTAAAGGAGTAACAAAAGATGCAAGAATCCGATCAGTACGGGCTTTTTCATTATGTATTTGATTTTGCACTGAACGTACTGCTTGCAGCTGAGCAATAGCAAACCCATTGGAGGGATTATTATCAAGCACTCGTTCGAATCGACGTGTAAAGGTTGATAAACCTTCATGTAGAGAAGTTGCCTGTTCCATATTGAGCGTAGCAGGAGCGGTATTCTCTCCTTGTAATACTGGCACAGCTACTGCATCACTTGGCACAGTTGCTATTGGGGTGGGAGCAAAAATAGTTCGTGTAAGTACCTGTAGACTCACAAGCATATGCTCGACAGCTTGAGCAGTAACTTTGCCTGCTGCGTCTATAAAACCCTCTTTTTGGAGATAGAGCTCTTTTTTCTCTGCTGCAACCACCTGTTCAACAGTGGCTCCAGAGGGCATAAAGATGGAGCGCTGGGCCAAGTATTCTTTGATTGCTTTCTCAGAGCGTGGTGTAGGTGGCCGGCGCAGCCGCATTACTTCAGCTTGCACAAGGGCTATCTCTTCAGGATTCCATGGTCTTGTTTGATTTTCTATAGCTTCCTCTATTGTTTGGGAGGAAGGATTCCAGTTCACGCCTTGACTGAGCAGTGCCTGGCGTATTTCTCGATTGGTTTCAATAGTTACAGATTTTTGAATCCGTTCTATTCGTGATTGCAGCTCCGCATGCTCTTCTGGGCGCAAAGTTGCTGCACTACTCAAAGCTGCAGCCTGGATAGATTGCCCCTCTGTGGGAATAATATTATATTGCTTTAAAGTGCGCAAAAGCCAGGCATCTTTTTTTTGCTCCCCTTGCAGGCGTAGAGCTGCAGTTGCAGCATACATGGCTGAAGCTGTGCCTCGTGGCTGCGCAAGAGCTGCGAGCGCCGCATCTACGGAGCGTCCGTCTTCACATAGAATAGAGCAATTTTTAAGATGCAGCGCGTTGCCACTTCTTTGTGCATAGGCAAGAAGTGCTCTTCTTTCTTCTATTTCATCTGTTGTCCAGGTATCGGGTGGTGTACAGTGTTGTATACACAATGCTTGTAGTTCAGGATCTTGGCGTACAATGGCTGTCATCCAGTTCACAATAGTCGTGGGATTATAATAACCACCAAAACGGACTCGATCTCGTTGTATATCCACAGTCGGTGCAGAGCTCAAAAATCTATCAATTCCTTGTTCATCTTGTTCATGTATTCGATGTGCACCTTGGAGACCAAATTCTTGTCCCAAATGGCGTAGAACCTCTCGTACATACACAACCGTTTCTCTATGCGCAGGTGGAAGATAGGAGTCGACAATCATTCGCCGATACTCAACAAGCTCATTATATATGCGCTCCTCTGGCGTGGTAGGGTTATGGTTGAGGCATATTTGCTTATAACATTCGACTACAGCGAGGTCTAATGCAATACCACAATGACCACTATTAATAATTAAGATTTTTAAAAAATTTATAGTCAGCTGCACTGCTTCTGGTGAACCAGGATCAAGGAGACGCACTTTTAAGAGTACATGAAGTAGCATATTTTCTTTTTCGCGATAAAAGGCTTGCCGTGCAGTTTCATTTGTAGGTACACCCACTACTGGGCTGCGCGATCGAATTCGATTGATACAATTCTGTAAGCTCTGAATAAGCTGCTCACAATAAGCTACAGGACTGGTATCATGAGCGACACTAAATTCACTGCCAAAATTTCTTCGTAGCGCTTCTATAGTTGCAAACTCCTTATGAACTGGAGTTTTTTGAAGAATGGAAGAAAAGCGTGTAACTATCTCATCTAAAGCTTCAGGCCCACTGTCAAAGCCTTCAGGTCGGGCTGGGGCTATGATTTCAAGAGAGCCTCGTTGATAATGTGCTGGATGCATATCATGGCGAAGATGCACATCAACATCTGCGATTATGGGATGTAAATCCGGTGAACGGTCTTTAAGGCGTTGTATCATTTGTTGATATTCTGTGAGTGTCATAGAGGCAAGAAGCTGTTTAATCTCACATAATATATCTTTATATTCTAAATAGCATCTGTGCTCCAGACGTAACCTATAACCGGCTTCTTCTTCATTACCGAGTGTAGGAAGAATGGCATGTAGCTCAGCATGCAGTGATTTCCAGCTTCTTAGCAAACGCTCAAATTTCCTTTCTCTTGAAGGAATAGCACTGGCAAGTGATGAGGAAGAAGAGGAAGGTGATGTTACCGCTGCGTCTAATGCCGTACGCGCGACTGAAGAGCATTGCTGCGCCGTAGTTGTATCAGAACTTGAAGAAGACGAAGTGCTATTGGTTTGTGGATTTTGAACAGGAGCACGTTGAGATACCTCTTCATGATGAAGACCAGTAGTATCTCTGATTGGATGTAATGACATATTACCTCATATTTTTATTATAAATAAAACAAAATAGCAATTATCTCACATTTTAGATTGATATGCAACTTTTAATTTTTTAAGTTTTCGGAAATTTTGAAATATTTTTCAGTAACAAGTTCTCGGTAGCGGCTCTGTATACTTATGTTAAGAAAGGATTTAGATTGACTGATTGATACATAATCTTGCATAATATCCCTCACTAGATAATCTGCCATACAGTGTTGGCAAATCTACAACATGTTTTTAGTGTAGGAGTTTTTATGTCAAATAGTACCTCTTCATCATTTAGTGTTTCACCGTCTCCATCAACAAGTGGTGCCTTACAACAGCCAGCAGATACAAACTCTGCAGCGCAAAACTTCCAAAGAGCGTTCGTGGAGGCAGCACATGCAGCGGTTGTATCAACCGATACGCCTCCCGCTTTTTCCCCTACTCATGCTACAAGAATTATAACGCAACAAGAGGAACGGGCGTTGATGGTACCGTTTTTATCTTCCCTCAACATTCCGCACACTGGTACATTTCTCGTGATAAAGACATTACGTCCTGAGCATGAAAAGAAATTCATTGCAGTCTTACAGGAACTACAGACAATGCCCACAACTGATGCTAGACGCATATCTCTTATAGCAGAGGCATATGAACTGCTTCCAAAATATAGCATATCGATGGAACGTGAAATGCAGCTGTCCAATAATGCCTTATTGCTCTATGGCAGGGCTATGCAGATAGAGCATCTAATACATAAATGGCAACAAAAACAACATCCTACAGCTATTCGTGAAATGGGAGATATACTTCGCTCACTTTCAGAGGAACAAAAGCGGACAGTAGCTGCAACTTTGTTGCACATTGAGGATGCCTATAAAGCGGCTTGTAGCGAAATAGATGCAGTGCGGCAGCTGCATGAGCGACTTTCTCATTTTCCAGAGATAAAAGAATCTATCCTAGAGCATAAGCCTGGAGCGGCACAGTCTTTAGAAGAAGCGTTAAGGATAGCGACTCCCGAGAGAATCGCACAGCTGCCTCAAGATATGCAAAATTCATTGGAGCTTCATGTAGCATGGCCCATTATAAAGTTGTTTCCATTAGAGGCTGCATACAGAGCGAAAGATATGGCTGCAATCATGTCCCAGGAGCCAATAGCGTTAGAAGGCTTTGTTATGGAGTATATGGAGCTCAGAGGATCACGAGAGGAGAGTCGCGAACTATACAACGCCGTTCAATATTATAAGGAAATACGAAAACACTGTTATGAAGATACTTTCAATGAGCTAAAAGTGCTACGCCATTCTATGAGTATCGACGAGTGCAAAAATTATCTTATTGTCCTAAGAGAGCGCCGTGCGTGTCCACGCGTCTTGCTTGATAGTACTGATGCTGCACGAGAAAGATTATCAAATATGATAACTTTTTTTAAAGTACGTATCGCTTTAGAAACAAACAACCTCCAAGAATTAAGTATACGAGAAGCTTTTGAACATCCAGACTCATCAGTACGAGATATAATAGACCTCCTCCCTGATGACGAACGACAATTACTTGAACGCAAATATGCAATAACTTCGTTACGTGTGTTTCGCTACTTTGCCATTATGTGGTCGAGATTACAACAACATCAAACCGAATACGAAACCGCACTACATCAGCAACCTAATTTGAGCAAGGTAGAACGAGAGCGCTACCTCAAGCCTATTTTTGATCAGGCAAGGACATTATATGATGCGAGCGAGCGTGACTCTGTTGGGTATAACCAAACGTATAATGAAATATTGCAATATACTCCCACTCACATCAAGACACTTATCACGCAAACGAATTCTGCAATATCTTATATAAACTGCCTATCTAGCCTGGGCTATTATCACTCTTTTTCCCCAGAACAAAAAAACTTTTCTAGTGGTTTGCCCCATCGTATCATTGAAGAAGCAGAAGCTATAATTGCTAGAGATTTTGCAACTACTCCTCATGCTATCATTAACAATGCTTGTACGTTTATTTACGACCGAGCGCACCGAATGGATCGAACCTCGCCTCGTATAACTAGTATTCCTATGTGGGATTCTCTTATAAAACACAAAATAAAAATTGATAAATTACGAAATACAACACCATCGGATTCGTCAATACGGAGTCACATTATTTGGCAACTTGCGCAGATTCAAGGTACCATGAATGAGGAGCAGATACGTGCTATGAACACCCAAATCGCTACCCTCTATCCTCAACTGCTCACATCTCTCAATTCCATACAACATGGAATACACTATGCAAAATTATTGCTCAAGCTCCATGAGCGGCAAAGTCTCAACCAAGAGCTGGATGTTGAGCTCATTATCTCATTACAAGATGTAGCTATGCATTTTACTGCCGAAGAGTGCGATACCTTACTCCGTAGTCTGCGTCAAATCCCCAATTTTGATCAGGAAATTACCGATCTTGATCAGCTGTTTCCCATTATACGTACTGATATGGAATGCTTGCGTCAAATAGAGCGTTTGAGTAAGACACCAAGCTCTTCTCAGTCTCGTGAAGCGCGTGGAGCCATCTTAGACAGAATTAACCAATTGCGAACGCGGATAACTCCAGATCATTATGCACACATAATAAAAACACTGACAGATTCTGCACGAAGCAATCGAGCGGCCAAAGCTCTTTTAAAAAATCTTTTTGCAGCGAATATTGAACTTGCGTGTAGATATCTTGAAACGACATCTGATACTGCGGTGCAAAGTCGCTGCCTTTTCGAAATGGGTGAAATTAAAGCCAAGACATCTGATGTTTCAATATTATTCGATGCAGCATTTCTTCAATACATTCAAAATAGCTATCCAGCATCTCAACGATTAGAAAAAAAAATACAATATGCTCAACTATTAGTACAAATACGCTATGCTGAGCAGCCGTTAGGAGCAGATTTCCAGCTTCAATTACAAGACGTGGCACTCCATATGGATGAGGCACAATGTACTGCTCTCGTGGATGAACTGCGTCTTCATATACCGAACTTTAATCAACGCTTTACTGCAACAACTCTCTTAGCAATACATAGCAATATGGAGTGCTTCCGCACGCTAGAACTACTACTACGAGGAAGGCAGCTTTCTCAAGAAGAGCGGGCTGCCCTCTTGCGCACAATTGAGTCCCAGATAGAAGGACCAATAAACCAGTATGAGCGCATTCTAGAATGCCTGCAGGAATCAATAGCAACGAATCAGGAAGCGCGCGAACTTGCACGAAATATGCTTGAGACAAGTCTTGAAATTGGCTTCCTGAACCTCCAAGAGGCATGTCGTGATGATATTAAACACCAAAACAAAGCGTTATTTAAACTAAGTAAAACTCTCGTAGAAGCTCGTGAACTTGAAATGATGCTTCAGAGCATTCTAGGAGAGGTACCTGCAAGTCAAATAATTGGAGAAGCCTCTCTCAACACTCTTTCACAAAGATACCCAGCTATCATACGGCAAGAAGAAATAGAGTACACCACGGCGCTCCTTCTGCTACAAAAATATAGCACGAAAAAAGCAAGTGCACTTCCAGAAGAGATGGATCAGATAAATACGAGATATCGCTCCCTCTATACACGTTTAGGTGGCATCGCCACTCGTATGGGCAGGCCACGATACGATGCAGTTGTAGTACGTATTCAATCATATAAACCTGAAATGCAATCTTTTATCGATCATATCAGAACAGTAGAATTTGAATATAATATGCTCTACAGATTATCTAGAGACCATTATAACAAGGTACGCTTAGAAAATACAATCCCCCCACTTACCTCAACGACCAATCCCGATGCAGTATTCACAGAAGGCCTTACCCATCTTTTTCGCGATATCGATTTCACAGCACTTCAAGGACAGCTTACTGAAAGAGGGATGACTCAAGATACTGCTCAAACTACACTGAAGGCATATATTGACGATGTCATCAATATGGCCCCCATTGTAGGCGCCCCTTCTGCGACAAATCTCGAGGCAAGGCGCGAATTTTGGAATAATATTAAAAGAACTATTATACATGTAATTACACATATACAAGGAATAGATGCGCGACCTCAAGACATTAACAAGAAAAAAATAATAGTATTAGCCACTCTCATAGAAAGCAAGAGTGCCTGCGCGACACGTCGTATGGCAGATGCTATCGATCTCTATCAGCAAATCGTATTAAATAAACCGGTCACCTTTGAAACTTGCGTATATAGAGAATTGAATGGTCTTCGAGAAGCCAATGCACAAATTATAAGTGAAGGCGAAGCGCATGCATTTGCTGCCTTTTTACGCCTTATAGGGCGTGAGCTTGCCATTCCTGGAACAGAGGCCCTGGGCCACTATGATGATCCTTTTTACGCACAAACCGACCTCTATCGTCTCTATGAACACAACAGAGCGGGATTACAGCAAAAATTTGAAGAGACGTATACCCCATACGCGATTATTTCATCTATACAGCAAGAAGTAGGCCCACAAGGGCGCCAGGACACTCGCGATCTCTTTTGGAAGTGGTGCTATGACAATACTCCTCTGCCTCAGTATTGGGGTATAACTCGAGAGGCGGTAGACTGGGGTCGTTATTTGGAGGATATCCAAGAGATAGATGCTGCCAAGAAAGGACTGCAAGAGGAGCGAATTCGTCGCTCTTCACCTGCGGATATTGCACGCTACCTGGAAGAGCACAGAATCCAAAGACGAGCTCAGGAAACACCTGCACAAGCAATACTGAGAAAATACAGTATTATCCTGCAAACTGGTGAAACACCTGAGGCGGCAGTTGATCGAAGTGAGCTTGATATACAAAAAAGAGCCTATCTTGATCAACAAATGTATGAAGTTCCACCTTCCCTATGGACAATGAAAAATCGCCAGCATCATTTAAAGGTAAAAAAATTCTTTATTGCCACGCTACTCGTGCAAATGGGAGTGGTGCAAGGATAGTGGATGCCATGAGCGACTTTTCCTTCACACCTCATTACAAATTCCTTGACAACTGCATTGTACGCTCTATATAATTGTATGAAAATAAAACAATTATAATACGAATTTTATGACTAGTATCTCATCCTATTTATCACAACTCATGCAAGATCTTTCAGTAACCTCTACTCCTAATAATGTAGGGGCGCTGGATGCCTTTTTGCAGCCTTCACGTAGATCCAGAATACAAAATCTCACGGCCTTTAACATAGCACTCCAAAGAGCAGGTTTTGTATATATAACCATACGAGACGCAATTAGCAGCCTGAGACAACGCAGGTTGTTAGATTTCGATGCACTCGTTGGCGATTGCGCCTGCCATATACGAGCACTCTTTATCGCACATTTTGCTACAAAGTATTTCTCATCGCCAAGCGCGCACACAGAGCTCTGTGCAATCCAGCGAACAATTTCTCGGCAAATCGCTATTATAAAAAGAAAATTACGTTCTCCTCAAACAATACCAGCAAACCTCACTGGACAAGATGTACTCAACCCTCTTGAAAGAGAAATTCCACAACAGCTCATTTACATGGCTATGGCATATCTATTAACAAAAACTCGAGAAAATAAGAGCGTTACCAGGCAATGTACAGCATGCCTTCAGCTCATCAAGGGCTGCCACACTGAAGCAACAAACTCAAATTTTGCATCTACTTCTGAGCTCGCTATTTCAAAAGAACATACATCAAGGCTTGTCTTGGCTGTGAAAAAGACATTTAGTCGCCTTTCTTGTGAATATATACAACAAGAAGCTTTGGGGCTCCCCTCTCTTACTTCTTTAGAGCAGCGGTTACTTACTGCACAGCATACAAATGCATACAGCCGACACGAACTACCGTGTTTTGTAAGCAAACAAATTGCTTTTAAGAGTGCTATCAAGCGTGGATTTAGTATCCTTGTAAAAGTGCAGAGAGCAGAACACAATATCAGACGTTATAATGAACCTTACGATGTTGTATTCTGTCTACAACCTATTGATGGAGCGCTACGACGGGTAATTCCAACAGCGAGTCATGCTCAGCAACCATTCATTGTGATTGAAGGACAAAGAAATGCAGCATTGCTTGGAGATGAAACCAGCGATCAATATTGCTCAAGATTAATGGGAGTAGATATGATGGATATTATCACCTGGAACGGCGCCGCTCATCCCCAATATACAGAAGACAACATCGCATTGCCACTAACAGACTTAGAATTACAACCGCTCAGGGCACTGGCTCTTCGTGCTGACCAGGAAGGTTGCTCCTTCCAAAATCAGCGCCTCCTTTTCATGACGCACATTTATACCGACACCTTGATAAATCAATATCAGGAATTAGGAATAAATACCTTACCAGCAAATGGCGTAATATAATTTGTTTTAAATAATTATATTTGTCTCTATGTGCGCAAAATCCAGTTGGGTCAGCCTACAGCATAGTGAAATAATTTTACCTAAAATAAGTAAGTTGTTCTGGTCCTATACATTTTCAACATTGTGCAGTCACTATATGGCTACCAATAGGCGCAAAATCCAGTTGGATTTTGCGCCCATAGTGAATTTCTTCTCTACACAGAAATTATCACCTTCATGTATACTGGCTATGCCTTACGAGAATACAGTTTTCTCGAGTGCCATATTAAAATACATAAGGAGAAAAATAGTATGATATCTTCAAGTTCTTGTCTATCATCCGTGCTTACATCATCCGTGCTTGGTACAAGCTTAACAACACCCCTGCATGATCAAGCATCGGTCATATCTCAACTTGAAAATGCACGAAGTGAGGCAGAAGTACTTGCTTTGTTAGACCAGATTGCACATGTACCAGTACGTACACTTGATTTTAACAGACTCCAATTTGGATGGACACGCGCATTCATGAATCAGGTGCTTCAAAAAATATATACTCTGCACCAACAGGGAACTTTGCAACATCTCAAGCAAATCTTTATACCATTCATCCAAGCCGGAATAGAAATCGAGACAGAAAGAACACAAAACTTTGACAATATTTTCTTATTATTGACAAATGGAATTCGCATTATGAATCCACCTCGTAGTGGAAGTGACTCAAATGGTTTGACTCGGGGTTCTCTGAGTGACGCTGTGCTAGAAAGGGAGCTACAAATCATGTTGGATGACTGTAGACAAAGATGGCCATCAGCAAATAACAACGCGAAAGAGAATATGCTAAATGACCTAATGATAGTGTTCGCTTGGTTGAGTGATGAATCTACAAATACTACCTCTCATTCCTCTAGCTCCAACTCATCTTCAAGTTCTAGCTCATCTTTAAGTTCATCTTCCAGTTTCAGCTCATCCTGGCCTTCTAGCTCTTCGTCAAGTTCATCTTCACATTTCTCATTTTCAAGTCTCTCTTCTTCTTATATGCCCTCTGATTATATGTCATCTGGGCTTAGACCAACCCTGTCTGTCTACATGCCTCAGGATATGACATCAATTGTCTGTTCATACCTACCTAGTCAAACATCGATCACATCTCAACTTGAAAATGTGAGACGTGAGGAAGAATGTCTTGCTTTGTTAGATGAGATTGCATATGCGCCAGTACAAACACTCGATTTTAGAAAAGTTCCCATTGTATTAACTCAGACATGTATAAATCGGATACTTGAAAAAATACACACTCTGCGTCACCAAGGAACACTACCTCAACTGCGGCAAATCTTTATACCCGTACCTCATGATCTTGGTGATATAGAAGACGCACTTTACCGGCAACAACCCCTCAGTCCTGAAATTCCACCATTCCTAGAGTCTATTTTCATGTTAATCACAAACGACATTCGCGTGGGTGGCAGTCGTCGGCGGAATAGCAAGCTGCCAAGCGGGACAACTGAACAGCAAGAGAGAGACCATGAGATTAACCACACGAATTCTGATGGCAGCCTTCTTATGAAGTCTCTGCCAATTATGGCAGAATCACAAAGAAGAATGTGGTCATCAGCAAACACACAACAAAAGCTGCAGGTAATAGAAATCATGCTAATGATATGTTATTTATTTCCTCTTACTGATGCATCTGCAACGACGACGCCTAACTCCTCTAATTCGTCTTCGTCTTCAAGTTCATCCTCCCCTTTGTACTCCAGCTCATCCTCGTCTTCTAGATTTGCACCAAGCTCACCTTCATCTTCTAGCTCTTCGTCAAGCTCATTTGCATCAAGCCCATCCTCATCTTCTAGCACTTCGTCAAGCTCATTTGCACCAAGCTCATCCTCATCTTCCACTGCTTCATCAAGCTCATTTGCACCAAGCTCACCTTCATCTTCTAGCTCACCTTCTAGTTCCAGCTCTTCTTTGAGTGATTCTTCCAGCTCAACTGAATCTCTATCTCTAAGTCAGGTTATTGCGCAGTGTGTTATTACCTAAAAATGCCCAATGGTGTCACCTTAAAGAAACTCGTAACCAATCAGGACCTCGCCACGGTAGTGGCGACATTTGCCGCTCTAGCCCTGCGTGGAACGTGGGGTTAGGGAAACGGGTAAAAAAAAACAGAGCTGCGGTAGCAGCGATACAGAAATGTCTCTGCAACAACAATGTAGGTTTCGCTGCTACCGCAGCTCTATTGTATTTTATGCACCTGTAACCCCACGTTTCGCCGACCGTAGCGCGGATGCGCTACGGCCGTGCTCCACGCGGGGCTAATGAATTCCACCGCTACCGCGGTGGGGTCCATTGCAACAGCCTAGGGCAACGCCCTAGGTTAGACGATCATCACCCACATGTTGCCTGAAGGGCAACAACATCAAAATAACCAAAACCTCCAAAGCAACAGCAACACGTAATTTGGTGGATCTGATAGAAAAGCAAGCTATAGTAAAAACCGGGCAGCTGCGTTATACCCGGTATTGGTTGCTAGTGGATGCGTGCAATGGGATCCACTACAAGGTGGTTAGTTTGCTATAGACGATTTTCCATTACAAACCTCAGGCCGTTTCCCTCGGTGCGATACTTTGCCCTCCTAATCGCCGCACCTATTTCTATCTCTCTCTGCTCATTCCACTTTTTATAATCAACAATTTCTATTCCTGGTCTATGATTTTGTAATTGATCTATTCCAAATGGAGTCACAGCTGTGCCATAAATCCATATACGTTGTAAAGGAAGTTCATAGAGGTGACTCAGTCCAGTATCGGTTATTTGCGAGCATCCCGAAAGACTTAAAGACCGAAGCGGCAGTCCTGAGAGACGGAGTAAGTCATTGTCATTTAATAAATAACAACTCTTAAGAACCACAGTGTGCAGCTGAGAACACTCATTACGTAGTCGTTGGAGCTGTGAGCTATCAATCTCTTGACACTCCAGACGCTGCAATGCGTGCAAAGCAAACATAAAATTTTTAGTAAAAAATTCCATTGCATTCACAGTAGGAAATAGATCTCGTATAAATGGGACCTGTCGTATTCCAACCGTTCTGCTGAAAAGGAGCAGAAATGATCGCTGCGTATCTTCTAGAGCATATTCTGCTTCATGCAAGATGTGATTAATAATAGAGCTATTGCTTTGTGGGTCATGTATGATTTGAAGAAGCGTGTCTACTCGTTGGCCTTGGGGCAACGTTTTGATAAATGTCAGAACGTCACTGCTCTCGCCGAGATACCGTCCAATTATTCCAAAGACACCGATCGGGGCCCCTTCTAGAGACCAATTACGAGGAACATTGAGTGCTCTTTGAACACGAGTAGAAACATCCGTTGCTAGAGACGATGAAGAATACGCTGCTGATCCACAATACGTCCTTGAAATAGAAGAACTTGAAGCAACAAAAGAAGGCAACCATGAAGATGATGACGATGGTAATATCGAAGGATTTCGCACAGCAAGTCTCCCAAAGGCAAAAGAGAGTGGGGTGGTGGTTGGGAGTGTGGTCAATGCAATAGAGGCGCACGAAGATGACGAGAAAAACCTGGAAGAGGAAGGATTATACGAACAAGCAACAACCTGCCGACCTAGCAAACTGCTGACTACGGTGGATGAAGATGAAATTACAGGAGCTGAAGTCGATGAAGATGACGACATGCTCGAATTATTATTATTAATATTAACCATATATTTTACCTATATTTATGTTGTTAATGACATTATATGAACAAAAAATCCAACTGAATTTTGCATTTATAACGGCAACACAATTTTATTTTGCGAATCAATAGTAACATAGATAAAAATAAATAACAATAGCATACATAGATAACCATCAAAAACAAGCTCGTCTTCTAGTTTGTCGTCCTCTTCCAGGTTTTCCTCGTCATCTTCGTGCGCCTCTATTGCATTGATATCACTCCCAACCGTGCTTCCCTACTCGCCTCAGCTATTTCTCTCTCTCTCTGTTCATTCCAATCTCTATAATCAACAATTTGTATTTCTGGTCTATGATTGCGTAATCGATTTATTCCAGATGCCGTCACATTTGTGCCACGAATCCATATATGTTGTAAAGGAAGTGCGTAGAGGGAACGCAATCCAGTATCGGTTATTTGCGAGCATCCCGAAAGACTTAAAGACCGAAGTGGCAGTCCTATGAGATGACGTAAGTCATTGTTATTTAATAAATAACAATTTTTAAGAACCACAGTGTGCAGCTGTGAACACACACTACGTAGTCGTTGAAGCTGTGAGTTATCAATCTCTCGACACTCCAGACTCTGTAAGGTACGCAAAGCCAACATAAAATTTGCAACAAAAACTTCCATTGCATTCACAGTAGGAAATAGGTCTCGTACAAATGGGACCTGTCGTATTCCAATCGTTCTGCTAAAAAAGAGTAGAAAAGATCGCTGCGTATCTTCTAGAGCATATTTTGCTTCATGCAAGATGTGATTGATAATAGAGCTATTGCTTTGTGGGTCATTTATGATTTGAAGAAGCATGTCTGCTTGCTGGTTTTGTGGCAACGTTTTGATATATGTTAGAACGTCATTACTACTCTCACCGAGATACTGCCCAATTATTTCCAGGACATCGGTCGGAGCCCCTTCTAGAGACCAATTATGAGTGACATTCACAACTCTTTGAACACGAGTAGACACATCCGTTGCTAGAGACGATGAGGAATACGCTGCCGATCCATAAGAAGGACCGGAAGCAACTGAAGAAGGCAACCATGAAGAAGATGATGACGATGGTAATACCGAAGGATTTCGCACAGCAAGTCTCCCAAAGGCGAAAGAGAGCGTGGTGGTGGTTGAGAGTGTGGTCAATGCAATAGAGGTGTATGAAGATGACGAGGAAAACCTGGAAGAGGAAGGATTATACGAACAAGCAACAACCTGCCGATCTAGCAAACTGCTGACTACGGCGGATGAAGATGAAATTACAGGAGCTGAAGTCGATGAAGATGACGACATGCTCGAATTATTATTAATATTAATCATATATTTTACCTATATTTATATTGTTAATGACATTATATGAACAAAAAATCATACTGAATTTTACGCTCACAACAGCAACAAAATTTTATTTTTTAACAAATCGTAACATATATAAAAATAAATGACAATTAAAATACATAAAAGAGAAAAATAGTATGATATCTTCAAGTTCTTATCTACCATCTGAGCTTAGAACAACCTTGGCAACGTATTTGCCTGAGGCTGCAACTTCAATTGTCTGTCAATACCACGTTTCGCCGACCGTAGCGCGGAGCGCACGGCCGTGCTCCACGCGGGGCTAATGAATTCCACCGCTGCCGCATATGCATCAGGCTAAGGCCATGGGGATAATGTATAGAGCCTTACCATGTTGTGACCAATATGGACCCCACCGCGGTAGCGGTGGAATTCATTAGCCCCGCGTGACTAAAGAGCGCACGCATTGCGTGCGATCGAAGGAACGTGGGGTTGTGGAGCATGAAATAAACAGAGAGCTGCGGCAGCAGCGAAACCCATTGTATTTGACCTAGTCAGTGCACACAATTGTCGTTGCAGACATATTTCTCTGTCGCTGCCACCGCAGCTCCGTTTTTATTGATGCCTCATAAACCCCACGTTCCGCTCGGCCTGCGCGCTAGCGCCGCGCCTTCACTGCGCGCGGGGCTAGCCATGGGTTTTCCTGCTCAGAAAGCACTCGATATTGTGTATAACATGTTGTACGGCAGCCTGCTCCTCTTACAGCAATCCCAACAACACCTAGCTGTACTCAAGTGGCAGATAGCCTCACCACAAGGGACAACCATTGCAGGTTTGCGAAAAATGGAAGAGCTTGCTCTTCGTGGTGCTATAATGAATACCTTCTTGGCAGCGTTTAAAAGAGAGTAGAGAAAGGACTACTGAAAACATGCAAATGTCGATTATCAGTAGTGATTTTTCTTGCTTTTTCACTACTGAAAAGATACAATTGTAGATTATCAGTACTATGAATAAGAAAAAATCCCCTTTTATAGGCCGTGAGCATGAACTCAAATTGCTTGAAGGCCTCACGCATAAACGAGCAGCCAGTTTAGTGGTGGTGTATGGACGGCGTCGTATCGGAAAAAGTCGATTACTCGAAGAATTCGGAAAAAAATATCGCTTTCTACGCTTTTCTGGATTGCCTCCAACACAGACTACAACCGATCAAGAGCAGCGCGATGAATTTGCCAAACAGCTCTCACAGCAAACGGGGCTGCCTCTTTTTCACACTGCAGATTGGGGCGAACTCTTTACGCTACTTGCACGAGAGACAAAGCAGGGAAGAGTCGTGATTTTGTTTGATGAGATCTCCTGGATGGGGTCTCAGGATCATCTCTTCTTAGGTAAATTAAAAAATGCTTGGGACATGGAGTTGAAAGCCAATCTAGAGCTTATGCTCATACTCTGTGGCTCAGTGTCATCCTGGATTGAAGACAATATCCTCAAAAGCACCGGCTTTATGGGGCGCATTTCCCTCACTCTATCGCTCCAAGAATTCACTCTTTCAGAATCACATCATTTCTTAAAAAGAATTGGCTTTCGAGGCACCAATTACGACAGCTTTAAAATTCTTGCTATCACGGGCGGCGTGCCTCGATATTTAGAAGAAATACAACCTGACATGCCCGCTGAAGCCAATATTCAACGCCTCTGTTTTGAGCCAAGTGGTATATTATTCACCGAATTTCAAGCAATATTCTCAGACCTCTTTTCAAAACGATGTGAAACCTATAAGAAAATAGTGGCATCACTCGTATCTGGTGTAAAAGGGCTCACAGAAATTGCCCGAGAAGTTGCACTTACGACAAGTGGGTATTTAAGTAGCTGTCTCGATGACCTCATCCGTTTAGGCTTTATCCGAAGAGACTATGCCTGGTCGTTGAAGGAAACTGCAGAGTCACGCCTCAGCCATTTTCGCCTCAGCGATAATTACCTCAGGTTCTACCTCAAATACATTGAACCTAACCAAGCCAAAATTCTGAATCATCTCTTTTCGCATACCTCCATCAGTGCTCTACCTGGCTGGGATAGCATTATGGGGCTACAGTTTGAAAATTTGGTCCTCGCAAGCCGGATTGCCCTCTGGAAACAACTCCCCTTTTCACCTGCAGATATTGTGCACGACAATCCTTTTTTTCAAAGAAAAACGAGCCGCACAAAAGGCTGTCAGATCGATTACCTCATACAAACGCGATATAATAATCTTTTCATATGTGAAATCAAATTTTCAAAAAATCCGATAACTATAGATGTGATAGAGGAAGTGAAGGAAAAAATCGCGCGCATCAAAACTCCTAAAGGCTTCTCCTGCTGGCCTGTGCTTATCCATGTTAATGGGGTACATGATGCGGTCGTCGATAGTGGCTACTTTTCGCATATCATCGATTTTGCGTCGCTCCTGAAATGAATAAATAGTAGTGATCGATCCCCCAGAAGGGGGACCGATCACTAAAAAAAGTATTTATCTTGATCCTGGCGTTTTTTATGCCAAATTCATACTATAGAAGAGCACGAATATGACGAGAAAAACCTACATTAGGTAACACCTAAACCGCTCCCCCACTGGTGTCAATTCAAAGTGGGACCTTTTAAGTGGTGATTGGAAGAAAAGTGTATTAAGCAAACAGCAACATATTTGTTTGTATCTAGATATCATCTTCAGGTATACTGGTTGTGCCTTACGAGAATACTTGTTTTCTCGAATGGGCATATTAAAATACATAAGGAGAAAAATAGTATGATATCTTCAAGTTCTTATCTACCATCTGAGCTTAGAACAACCTTGGCAACGTACCTGCCTGAGGCTGCAACTTCAATTGTCTGTCAATACCACCTTGATCAAGCGTGGGTCACGTCTCAACTTGAAAGTGTGAGAAGTGAGGCAGAATTACTTGCTTTGTTAGACCAGATTGCACATGTACCAGTACATACACTCGATTTTAGACTGCTTCCACTTACATTTCCCTTAACTCAGACATGCCTAAGTCAGGTACTTGAAAAAATATACACTCTGCATCACCAAGGAACACTACCACAACTGCAGCAAATCTTTTTACCCAGCAATTTTGATTTTTCTAATATAAAATTCAGAGCAGCCCCCCAAGGAATAGACTACTTCCTTCCTGAACCAATCATAAATTATATATTCTCGTTATTCACAAATGGCATTCGCGTGGGTGGGTGTTTTCCCTTTTGGCGTCAGACAACAACAGACCAACAGGCTATTGACGATATGAATTCTTATGGCCCTATTGCTGTGACTCTGCAATGTTTAACGGAGGTGATAAGAAGGCACATGCGACTATTGACAGATCCAATCTCAACCACGACAGTAGTTGCGCTAGGATCAATACTGATGATATGTACTCTATTTCCTCTTACTGATGCATCTGCAACGGCGACATCCAACTCCTCTAGTTCGTCTTCGTCTTCCAGTTTATCTTTCTCTTTGTACTCCAGCTCATCCTCGTCTTTCGGCTCTTCATCAAGTTTGTCTTCTAGCTCGTCTTCCAGTTCCAGTTCGTCGTCGAGTTCCTTTACACGCTTCCTCTCTGAATGCTTGTCATCTTTGAGTATTTCTTCCGACTCAAGTGTGTCTTCAAGCTCGAGTACTTCAAGCTGAAAAACACCCCCACGTTTCGCCGACCGTAGCGCGAGTGCGCTACGGCCGGCGGAATGTGGGGCTAATGAATTCCACCGCTACCGCAGTGTGGTCTATATCAGCCAGAAGCATGCTATGTTATGCGTTTTTCTTAAGTTGACACTATTCGAAAAATACCCTTAAGTATCCTTAAGGCCAATATATGTGCTTTTCCCTGAAAAGCACATGTTACAAAAAATTTTAAATTGCACTGTGTGTTTCCATCCTCGTAAAAATTTCTATTATTTATATATATATGCTATAACATTTCTATATTCATTATTAATGAATATATTTTATTAAATTTTTAAAATATGGAGAAAAAATATGTCATCAGCAGAATTAGCTCGAACAGCAATTGAATTAACATCAACATCGGCTGAACTTTTAATGCGCACCGCTCAAGGTGTGTGTGGATGTTGTAAGGCTATAGGCGCAGTACAGGCAGGGTTAAAATTTGCAGCTCGAGGAGCTTGCATGGCAGCTGTCTACACAGCTACTGCACCTGTAGGAATAGCCGCAACGGTTGGTACAGTAGCTCTAGGCGCACTTGCAGGTCAAGCACTATGTGGAAATGTTAGTCCATCACAATTAGAGCATACAAGAGTACTAGGATATATAGGAACGAGTGCTGCATATGGAGCAATAAAAGGATATGAGTTGGGAGGCGTCATCGGCGCAGTAGGTGGTGGCCTTGCAGGTCTTGTGACAGGTACATGCTTGGGAATTCCACTTGGTTACAATACGGTAGGTTGGTAATCACAAAGCGGTTCATAAAAAACTGTATTTCTCATACTTTTTTTTATAAATGAGCAAG
>Ga0207126_1020_pt1 | contig 46900 bp, 50 predicted proteins | sample Alteio_BWMinHeat_20_FD_153586 | JGI IMG/M metagenome (GOLD analysis project Ga0207126, IMG submission 153586) | Enriched cells from forest soil in Barre Woods Harvard Forest LTER site, Petersham, Massachusetts, United States -... | ecosystem: Environmental > Terrestrial > Soil > Temperate forest >...
AGAATACAATGCCTCAAACAGAAAACCGAAACTTATATTCCATCGCCATCGTCGGCGCTACCGGCCTAGTCGGTGGCACCTTACTTAGCTTACTAGAAGAAAGAAATTTTCCTCTAGACCAATTATATCTCGTTGCCAGCCAGCAATCCTCCGGTAAAAATCTCACATTTCGCGGCAAAGATTATCCCATACATGACTTAGCCAACTTCAATTTCCAACAAGTGCAGCTTGCATTTTTTTGTGTGAGCAATCAGTTAGCCGCCGATTATGCACCCAAAGCAGCAAAAGCGGGTGCCATCGTCATCGATAAAAGTCATTACTATCGTAATCACGCCGATGTTCCCCTCATTGTGCCTGAAGTGAATTTACATGACTTGCCGCAATATAAAAAAATGGGCATCATTGCCAATCCTAATTGCAATACCATTCCTCTTGCTGTGGGATTAAAACCTATTTATGACGCCGTGGGTATTGTTCGCATGAATGTATCCACTTATCAATCTGTCTCAGGAACAGGAAAAGATGCAGTGTCTGAATTGACTGAACAAACAAGGCAATTGCTATCACATCAAGCCATCCATCCCAGTGTCTACACGCAGCAAATTGCTTTTAATGTTTTACCTCATATTGATGATTTTGAAGATAATGGCTACACCCGTGAAGAAATGAAAATCATTTGGGAAATGCAGAAAATTTTTAATGATGACTCACTTGCAATTAATCCAACAGCAGTGCGTGTGCCCGTCTTTTGTGGACATGCGGCTTCTGTACACTTAGAAACGAGAGATAAAATTAGCATAGAACAAGTCACACAATTATTATCACAGGCACCTGGCGTTAAATTAGTATTAGGAAAATATCCCTATCCCACACCCGTACAAGATGCCGCAGGAAAAGATGATGTTTACATAGGACGCATTCGCGAAGATCTTTCTCATCATAAAGGATTGAATCTTTGGATTGTCGCAGATAATCTTCGCAAGGGAGCGGCCTTAAATGCCATTCAAATTGCGGAACAACTCATTAAGAACCCATTATGATGACTATTATTTCTCTCATTGTTAAAAGCTATCTCGCTATTCTTTTGTCGGTTGCAGCAGGTTCATTATTTGCGTTTATTTTGGGATTATATTTCATCTTCAGAAAAAAGAAAATTGCGCCGCGAGAAGTTGTTTCAACGACAAACAAACTTGAAGAACATGATGATGTTGCTGCTATTGCCGGTGATGATCTACTGGCAACGCAATTAGATTTGGCGCGAGCTTATATCGAAACAGGTAAAATACAAGCTGCAAAAAATATTTTAGAACAAGTCCTTGCACAAGGTGATGTCGTGCAGCAAAAAGAAGCCAAGCAATTATTGGGATTTACTTAATTGTATGCGCATCGCTTTAGGTATTGAATATGATGGAAGCTCATTTTATGGTTGGCAGGTGCAGCGCAATCATCTACCCACTATTCAAGGATTAGTTGAAGAAGCACTTTCGAAAATTGCAAATGAACCTATTCATTTATTTTGCGCTGGCCGCACTGATGCGAGTGTTCATGCAACGGGCCAAGTCGTTCATTTTGATACGCGTGCTAAAAGACATATCGATGCTTGGATCTGGGGAACCAATACCCATCTACCTTCATCAATTGCTGTGCGTTGGGCCAAAGCAGTTGACTACCATTTTCATGCACGTTTTACTGCAACAGCCAGGCGATATCGCTATGTGATTTTTAATCATCCCATTCGTTCTGCTATTTTAAATGGCCGTGCAGTTTGGCATTATTATCCACTTGATGTTGAAAGAATGAGACAGGCAGGGCAATACTTGCTTGGCGAACAAGATTTCACTTCCTTCCGTGCCTCTCAATGCAATTCAAAGTCACCTATGCGCAAGGTCACTGAATTTCAAATTGAACGCAAAGATCATTTTGTCATTTTTGAAATTGAAGCTAATGCGTTTTTGCATCATATGGTTCGTAATATTGCGGGAACTTTAATGAAAATTGGTGCTGGCTTTAAAGAGCCTGAATGGATGCAAGAAGTCTTGCTAGCAAAAAGCCGGCGCGTGGCTGCAGAAACTGCTGCACCAGAAGGCTTATATTTGATCCAAGTACGTTATCCAGAACCCTATCTTTTTCCCATTTCATCGGAATTGTTTCTGGTATAATAGTTGGCAATAACTTTAATTTATTAAGGTAAGACTATGAGTTGGTTCAAGAAATTACTGCCATTAAGAATACGAACAGGGACAAGTTCGAAGAAGGGTGTGCCTGAAGGATTGTGGTCTAAATGTGATCAATGTCAATCTGTTCTCTATCGCTCCGAGTTAGAGCGGAATTTGGAAGTCTGCCCCAAGTGTGATTACCACATGCGTGTTTCTGCGCGCAAACGATTGAGTTATTTTTTAGATGCAGATACCAGCGTAGAAATTGCGGCAGAAGTAGGGCCTGAAGATCGTTTAAAATTTAAAGATTTAAAAAAATATAAAGACCGCATATCTGCCGCACAGCAAGCGACGGGTGAAAAAGAAGCCTTGATTGCCATGCGTGGTGAGTTATGTAGTTTGCCCGTGGTTGCTGTTGCATTTGAATACGGCTTTATTGGCGGTTCCATGGGCGCTGCCGTTGGCGAACGATTTGTGCGCGCTGCCAATATGGCGATGGAAATGAATGCGGCTCTCATCTGTTTTTCAGCAAGCGGTGGTGCGCGCATGCAAGAAGCCTTAACTTCCCTCATGCAAATGGCCAAGGTGAGCGCCGTGCTAGCACAATTATCAGAACGCGCTATTCCCTATATTTCTGTCTTAACCGATCCAACGATGGGTGGTGTCTCCGCCAGTCTTGCTATGCTGGGCGATATTATTATTGCAGAACCGAATGCCTTAATTGGTTTTGCAGGGCCTCGTGTCATTGAGCAAATCGTACGTGAAAAATTGCCGGAAGGTTTTCAACGCAGTGAATTTTTACTCAAGCAAGGTGCGATTGATATGATCTTACATCGCAGTGAAATACGGACTGGTATCGCACGTTTGTTGGCAAAATTGACGAAACGGAAAGTGAATTTGAATGGATAAAAGTCTAATTAAAAAAATACCCCACCTGAGCTTTTGCAAAATATAAAATGATTTGTGGCGTTGATTCTTGCGTGTGATATATTACGCAAAATTTTACTCCATGATTCATGTCAAAAACAATTTTTAATTAGGAAAAATATGAAATATTTAACTCGAAAATTCATGCTAGCACTAGGTTTTTCAATCATCTCTTCTTCAGCGATAGCAAATAATACCAATATTTCCTGTCCTTCTATTGCTTCAGTTAAAGCATCGTGGACCTTGCTTGATTCAATCACAGTAAACAGCAACAATTTTCTTGTTTGGACAGCGACACAGTTCGTACGTGATTCAGAATTTCATAACTGGGAAGTTATTGTTCCTGTTACTCCTTTTTCTAATAGTCTGGACGATGCATTTAAGATAGGACAGGGTTTAGTGAAGGAAGTTAATTATTCTATGTTCGTCAATGCGCAGGATGGCGGCGACGCTTATTTATGTGCCTATATGACCAATGGTAATACTGCAACAATTACTTTAATTGCACCAAAAGATAATCATGCGGGTAGCTTGACGAGAGTTAGGCTTGATTTATTGAAGTGGAAGAAATAATTAATTAATCGGGATGAGAAATAGAAATAAAAACATTCAAATTTAGTAAAAGCGCTCAGTAAGAAGGCCTGTAAACGTTCACGCTCTAATATGTAACGCCATTTGCAAGGACTCTGTCATGCCAGCCGCACGCTCTTTGTGCGAGGTGGCATCCAGGAAATTGTCTAAAACCGTAACAGATCACGTGGGATATTCTTCACAGGCATCCGCCGTTGCTTTGGCCTGTCAACCCCACGTGAGCTGTTACCTAAAACCCTGGATGCCAGCTAAAAGCATGCTGGCATGACAGCGTAGCGTGAACGCTTACGAAGGCCTTCCCCATCGGGGGAAGGCCTTCTTACTGAGCGCTTTTTACGTATTACGTATTTGAATCCCGTTTATGCTAGACCCTAACTACAATTCCCATTCAGCACACAATTCTTCAACGCACTTGCAAATTTAAAATTATTTGCTTCATCATAATTAACTTCCCATTCAAAAACGCCGCCAATTTGCGAATAAGCCTGAGGCGGCACATAGGTATCACAACTATTACTAGCCGCAGCACCCGTTTTCAAACATTGGAAGGCACGAATAATATTAGCAGCAGAAGTGACCGGCGAACCATCACTTGCTCCCGTATTATCAGGTGCTGGATAACCCAAGACAATTTGACTTGGTTTTAAGAAGCTGATGTAAGGTTGAAAGCCAGTTGATCGCCCACTGCTATCCGTTGCTGGCCAGTTTGCTAATAAATCAACTGCAACAGCCGCAGAGAAGTCAGGACTTGCCGTTGTACCATAGCAAACATTATTAATGGCAAGCACACAGCCGGTATTATAAATTTGCACACCAACCCAAGTCAGCGAATGATAAGTTTGCATAATCAAGGAGGAATAATTTCCCCAAGTATTATCAAAGCCACTGGTCGCTGAAATGTTTGCAGCTTGTGGCGCTAAACTAATTAGCAAATTTGGATTATCAGCACGCAATTGATTAATAATTTGCGCTAATACAGCAATATCACCACTTGGATTAGCGAAGGTACCACCAGCATTAAAACCCTGCTCAATATCAAAATCAACGCCATCAAAACCATTTTGTGAAATCAAAGCTTCAACTGATTGCACAAAGGCAGTAATAAATGCTGCTTGGCTCGATGATGCACTTAGGACTTGATCAAAGTTGACGGTGGTATTAGGAATACTTGATGAGGCACCACCTAATGATAGCGAGACTTTAATGCCTGCACTATGCAATTGAGCAATATAACTTGGAGTCACTGTAGAAAATGCATTGGTAATTTGACCTGGAGAAATTGTACTAAATACACCAAATGCGACAAGAATGTTAGTGTAACCAGCACTTGCCATCGCTGTTGGTGAAGGAGGCGTTAACCAGCCAGGTAAATAACCAATGATTCGACCCGTGACAGGTGGTGCTACTGCATAGCTAATCGTTTCACTGCCATTTTGCGAGGCTGTTAAAGGCTGTGGACTATAGGAAGCCGTATAACCAGTGACTGCCGTTGAGCTGACCTGATAAATCATGCCATCTGTGAGGTTTACAGTTGCACTACCACTACCATTACTCGTCGGAATATTTTGGTTTACTGGACTACCCGTCGTTGGTGTCAAGGTTGCAGTGATAGAACTCGTACTCGTTGGCAAACCACTCACCTTCAAATTAACTTGATCTTGTGCGACTTGCACACATTGATAAGTCAAGTGAACGGTCGGTGGTGTTGCGGCTGAACTGGTTGCTGCACTTGGATTAAAAGTTCCCGTACAATTATAGCCATTATAAGTAATAACCGGTGTAGAAAAACTATAAGCCGTATTATTTACTAATTGATTAACCATCGTGCTTGCATTCCAAGGCAGTGATTGAACTACCACCGCACCCGTACTTGTATTTTTCAAAGTTACACTGGGCGTGCTGGTATAACCCGAGAGTTGTGATGGCATGGCAGCGACAGCAAGGTTAATACTGCCTTTTTGAATGACCTCATTATAAGTCACAGTGGATGGAAGGTTTGCATTCGCAGTAACAGCAAGCACACTCGGATTTGCAGTACCTTGATAGCTATTACCCGTTGTATCAGACACAGTTTCAGGACTAATTGTATAATTACCTGGCGATAAACCTGTTAGTAATCGCGAACCGCTCCAAGGTAAATCAACTTTTGTAACTTGATTCAAGCTATTTACCACATCAATGATGGCAGAAGCTTGACTAACATTAGCAGGCTGGGCGCTGGCATTGCTTAAAGCAATATTGCCCGTCGTGCCTGGTGGTGTAGTACTCAGAACCGCAGCGAAGGAAGCCGCATTATAGCTAGGGGCTGATTCACCATACTTAATGGTAAATGACTGGCCTGGTTGTAAGATCGTTTTAACTGAGGAGTCATCTTTTGGAGTTGAAAAGTGTAAAACGATACTTGAAGTATATTGACTACCATTGGGCTGTGAAGCCATTAATGTGTTTATTGGATAACTTATGGGAGGATTAAAATTGCCCCAGAAAGTCGCATTATTCATATTGGCAGAATCAGTAAAGGAAATATTAGCGTCTCTGAAATCAACCGCTGTCGTACAATTATTGGTGATGACTAATGAGACAGTGACCCATGAAGAGGGTGGCGGTGGTGCGGCTGAAAATTTTCCGGTGATACAAGTGGTAGGTTGAGCATAGGCTACTTTTGCGGTGAGTTTCTGTGCTTTTGCTGATGCAGCGAATGCATTGGGCAAAATTAGCGAACTCAGTAAGAGGGCATATAGTAGGTTTTTCATTGTAAAGCTCCTTGTTAAAGTAAAATTAAAATTCCATGAGGTTAATCGTTATGCGGGTGTTAGTCATTATGCAGGCGTTCGTCGTTGCGAGGAGTGCTTTTTACGGTTGCGAGCGCAGCGCGGCAAAGCAATCCAGGCTTCGACTTTTATATAAAAGCAACATTTAATAAAAGTCGAAGCCTGGATTGCTTTGCCGCGCTGCGCTCGCAACCGTAAAAAGCACTCCTCGCAACGACGAACGCCGCATAACGACGAACACCACAACGAACACCCATATTAATTACATCTATCTAACTCTGCTGCACGCCCGCCACCAACCACCGCGAACTCACCGCATCCTTTTTAAAATGCCAAATTTCATTAAAATTACTCGCCGGTGCTTGCGGGTCTTCTTGAATAAGACCTGAAAAACGCACGCTAGCCAGCGTGTTTTGTATCTGCGTTTCGAGATTAAGTAATTCAGCTTGCAAAGAAATCACATTCGTTTTATTTTCTTGACTGCCGCGTTCCTGCCATTGTAATTGAATTTCAGCAAATACTTCTGGCATGGTAAATTCGCGCAAGTCATCACTATTTTTTTGATCATAGGCTGCTTGCAAACGATAAAATTGCGATTTCGCTTCACGCAAAAAAGTTTCTTCATTGAAATTACTAGTATCGCCATGATTATTTTGCATGAATTGTGAAACTGCATTTCTCGCAAAATGATTATTCTCTCCATAGGCTTGATTAAACGATCGCCCACTTTGCATTCTGCTGCGTAAATAAGAAATCAACATAAAAATGAATCCACCAATCATCAACCAAGAAAAGATACCGCCGCCAAACCCCTGATTGAAAAACAAACTGCTCAGTAAACCACCTGCTGCAAATCCAGCCAAAGGCCCCAACCAACTTGACCTTGATAAGCCTGGACGCGTGAATGAAGACGATCCCAAACCTGCTGATGGTCGTGAAAAACTGCTAACAGAACGTGAAGCACCAAAACTTCTGCCGCCGCCAAAGCGTCTCGCTTCTGCATCGTTTATGATTAAACCAAAGGCAACTAGACTGATGATGAAGATGGCTAAAAATTTACGTAACATAGATTTTTCCTCGGATTTTTACTCGACGACTAATATAACGGCTAGAAATAATTATGCGGGTTCGTTGGGCACTATGATCCACATGATGATATAAACCAATAGGGCACAGCCACCTAAGAAGAAAAACAGAATAAAAAGTAATCTGATCCAAGTTGGATCAACATGAAAAAAATCAGCTAAACCGCCACACACACCCGCAATAATTCGATTATTTCTTGAACGATATAATTTTTTATACGGCACCGTATCATCGGTCATCGGAATACCAGATAGTTATAATGGAAGGGATAACATAAAGTAATTTATTGTCAGTGTCAATTTATCAGAATATACCATAATAAATGAAGAGCTATTTTCGTAAAATGGCAACAATTAAACATTCTATCTTATTGTATTGTTGTAAAAAAACGATTATTAAACAAATTTGCTATACTGAAAATAGTATAAATACAAAATGAGGTTTATCCATGCAATCATCAACAATGCTAATTCATGAAGCTGCATACTTGGGAAACCTAGAAGGCTTGAAGAAAATTCTGAGTACACAGCCATATTTAATTAATGAAATGAATGATGAATTTCAAACTCCCTTGATGCTTGCTACTCAGGAGGGGAATCTTGAAGTTATCCAGTTTCTTGTTGAAAATGGCGCAAATATACTGCTAGAGCATCCATCCCGTCACACAGCTTTGGATATGGCAGTCAAATCAGAACAATATGAAATTGCAAAATATTTAGCTGGAAAATTAGCAGAAAAACAACCGCCAGAACTTCATAAAATAAATCCACGTACTGGTTGGGTACTGCTATCTCAGGCAATAAAAGAAAATGATGATCACAGCATCAAGTTATTATCTAAAAATGGTTTCTATTTCCCAACATTTTCTTACAAATCTAGATCTGATGTAGATGATGCAGCTGTCCAACGTTTTCATAAGGAAATTAAAGACAGAGTAAAGGCATTGGGCATTACACATCCCTTGGTTCGTTATAATGGTCGTAAGATTGAATTTGGATATGGCCCCACTGAGCAGCAATTATTATTTAATGATATTTATCAAAAATTTTTTAAACAACTCAATGAGATTTACCATCTTAGCGATTATACGGAATATGCAAAATGGGGTGATGAACAAACGAGTTTGTTTGAAAGGTTGGATAAAATTGATAAAGCTACCTTGCCCCGCAAAATTCTTGCGCCTCGCTCAATTAATAATGATAGAGAATTAATTGATGCTTGCCTGGAAAATAATAGAGGTTTGTGTGTAGGTGAAATCCATCAATACACGAGTCCTAAGCAGTTTTTAATTGACAACATGCCCTATTTTCGCGAACAAGGTGTGACAACTTTGTACTTTGAACATTTACTTGACGTCCAGCAAGACATGCTTGATGAATACGTTATGGGAAGCCCAATAGATGCTCCCATGCCTGAACGCTTGGCCATCTATTTAGATTGGCTTGATCAACAACAAAAAGTAAAGGGAAAAGAAGGATCATTTACAAATCTTGCTAAAGCAGCAAAAAAAAATGGCATTAGAATAGTCGCGATAGATACGACTGCAACTTATAGTTTGGCTGCTATGAAGTCTAGTGATATTAACGCGGATGTTGGGGGTAAAAGAATAAAAACAATGAATATGTTAATGTCAGATCGCTTTAAGCAATACGATGATGGTAATAAATATCTTGTCTTTGTCGGAAATGGACATGCAGCCAGTTTTGACAGAAAAGAAATATCCCAGTGTGGATCAACTCATGTTATCGGTGTTCCAGAACTCCTGGGATGCCCGAGTATTTATGTGGCTGATACTGACATGGAAAATCAGCAACAAAAAATTCTACCTTCTTATATTTTTAAAAGAAAAGTCATTAATACGGGAAGCCATACAGTTATAATGCCTGAAGAGCAGTATAAGTATAATTATTGCTATTTTCGACATCCGGATTATTCTATAGCAGAAACTTCTACCGCAACAATCACAACAAGGCCTGTGAGGATGACCACTGCAACTTTTCCTGTTATCACATTAAGTACATTCGAAAAAGATTTAAGGAGCATGATAGACTGCTTGAATGAAATAAAAAACTATCTCGATAAAAGACAGGTAGATGTATTTGAAGATAGAGTGAATAGTTGGAATACTATTTTAAAAGCAATCAGGACTGTAGCCGCTGATGGAAAAGTTGAGAACAAAACCCTTAAACAATTTATAGAAGAAGAAGCGGAAAAATATAAATCATCCTCGTATACTACTTTTTCGAAAAAAATAAATTATACCAGTCTACTGATGGAATTAGCAAAAACACTAGGCAATAAAAAACTTGAAGAGATCCAAAAAATTTGTGGAACATTAAATACTTATGCTTACTATCTAGAGAATCTGTCTATGAAGACAGAATTGTCTGCTCATCAGCAATTAAATACCAGCAAACGATTTAAATGAAACCTTTCAGAATAGACATTCCCCTTCATTATCCGTAAGATGTAGTATTTATCGAATCATGTGATTCAATATGCAAATAAGCCAATCACAACTTATCTTCACCACCCCACAACGCGGATTAATAAATATCACCGCTGATATTGCCTTGCTTGTAAGCCAAGCACAAATAAGCACGGGTCTTTGTCATCTCTTCTTACTACACACCAGCGCCTCTCTCATTTTATGTGAAAATGCAGATCCCCTCGTGCTAAGCGATCTTGAAACCTTTATGCAGCGGTTTATACCTGATACAGAGGGTTTATATCAGCATATCGCGGAAGGTCTTGATGATATGCCTGCACACATACGTACTATCTTAACGCAGAATTCACTCACCATTCCCATTCATAAAACAGAACTTAACTTGGGAACATGGCAGGGTATTTTTTTATGGGAGCATCGATTAGATTCACATCAACGTAAATTAACGGTGACATTACAAGGAAATTAATATGACAAGGATAGCCTTATTAATTGCGATGACACTCAGCTTATCTGCTTGCGAACAAGTCGCACTCATGACAACAGCACCTAAAAAACCGGCTATTTCAAAGGGTCAATTGACTAAGACAGCCACACATCAATTCTGGCAAAGCTTGCATCAAGGTCATTATCAACGTCTGCCGCAATCCATTCATTTACTCACAGCCGCTTATTTAAAAAATCCCAATGATCCGAATCTCGCTGCTTATCTGGGCTTTGCTCATATTTGGAAAATCACCGAACGACAACGCGAGCAAGGCATTCCACCAACGATTACCGATCATATGATTTTAGCCAAATTTTATTTTAATCAAGCGGTGGCCTTAAATCCCAGTGATGCACGTTTACAAGGATTTTTAGGTGTCAGTGAATTAGCAACAGGTAAAATTTTTGCTGATGAACGCGAACAAGTGCGCGGCTATTTTCAATTGAAATATGCCATTCACCAATGGCCAGCTTTCAATTATTTTACAGCGGGCTATCCGATGACAATGCTGGATGCGCAATCACCTTATTTTAAACAAGCCCTAGCCTGGCAATGGGATACCTTGGATGTTTGTGCTGGTACAACTGTTAATAGAAATAATCCTGATTTCGCACCCTATATGAAATTAGAAACACAGACAGGGAAGGCACGTGCTTGCTGGAATTCATGGATTGCACCACATAATTTTGAAGGCTTTTTTATGAATATGGGTGATATGCTAGTTAAACAAGGTAATTGGCCAACTGCCATTAAGATTTATAAAAATGCGCGCTTAAGTAAAAATTATCAAAGCTGGCCCTATCGTCATATGTTGGAAAAGAGAATTCAGCATGCAAGAGAAAATGTAAAATATTTCCAAGAAAATAATCAACACGCGGCGGATAAAGTTATCATGTTTAATTCAGGTTATGGTTGTGTGGTCTGTCATCAGCAGTAATTTTCGCTCACCACGATCATCCCATCGCAGCATATTGCCGCCTTCATGCCATGCGCCCAAGACAATGCGTGTGGCATTTTTATTTTCCAAAAGAAGGGAAAAAAAACCAGGTCGATGGGTATGACCATGAATAAGAATATCTACCTGATATTTTTGCATCACTTGAATCACAGCTTCTTGAGTCACATCCATCTGAGCCAAGTTCGTGTTTTTTGTATGCTGCATGCTCCGTGCACGCATTTTATCAGCTAATTTTTTTCGTAGGCTCAAGGGCCATAAACTAAAAAGTATTTTTTGTAGTAGGGGATTACGCGCTATTTTCCGCCATCTTAAATAAGCGATATCACGCGTGCAAAGTGTATCACCATGCATGAGTAAGACAGGTGTACCATAAAGAAGAATTTTTGTTTCTTCAGGCAAACATTGACAGCCTGTTGCTTGCAAAAATTTTTTCCCGATTAAAAAATCACGATTGCCATGCATAAAATAAATGGGCAAGCCCTTGCGAGTTGCCGCGCGAAGGGCAGCAATCACTTGTTGATGAAAGGGATTATTATCATCATCGCCTATCCACACTTCAAATAAATCGCCTAATATATACAAGGCATCGACAGAGTTATCACAATCTTGTAAAAGTTGAAAAAATTGCGCGGTGATGTTGGGGTGATTTTCATCCAAGTGTAAGTCGGAAATGAAGAGTGTTCGGTGGTTTGTGGGATTCATATTTAAAGGGTTAATCCAATTTTAAGTATGTACTGATGTTCGTCGTTGAGCAGGTGTTCGTTGTTGCTGAAGGGTTTGTCGTTGCGAGGAGTGCTTTTTACGACGAAGCAATCCAGGCTTCGACTTTTATCAAATATTGCTTTTTTATATAAAAGTCGAAGCCTGGATTGCTTCGTCGTAAAAAGCACTCCTCGCAACGACAAACCCTTCAGCAACGACAAATCTGCAGCCTCTCTTCCAAGACCCTGATTTTACCCCATTTCATCTTGCTCTGCCTATCCTATAATTAAGGTATAAGCCCGAAAAGGGGAGGATAGAAAATGACTATCATTGCGGAGGGAGAGAAAAATACTTCTTTTAGCTTGTGGCAGGAGGTCATTCAGCATGCCGAAAGCCGCTGTGCCGTCAGGCTAAATCAACAAGTTGAATCCTATCTTATCTCTATGTTAATTCGACATATGGATAAGCCGGAACTCTGCAAGCAAGTCTTTGCGATTGCCTTTCTTGAAGCCTTGCAATTGCAGTCACATCAACGACACTTATCTTTGCAAGAAATCGGCGATCAATGCCTAATCTATGCGGGTTTATTTCCCTTGGCCGCAGAAATGCGCCATGTAAAAATCAGTTATTTTGTTAATTTAGGCCAATCAGCCTATGGAAATATTTCGAGGACAGGAAATGATTTATTTGCTTCTTTAGCCCTCGATTTTGTTGTTTTGATGGATGTATTACAATCTACCCGTCCTTTTCACGACTTATTACCCTTGCAAGCCTATGAGCAATGGCATGAACTAGGTAGTCAGCGCGCATTTAAAATACTACAAGAATATACTCGCAAAGGCGGTTCCCGCTAAAAAGCCCTTGGCGGAATAGCTTTGTCAGACTAGAATAATTTCCCAGTCATTGGCTATTGGAGAACTAAGCGATGCGTCTCATTCTGCTAGGATGCCCCGGAGCGGGCAAAGGAACTCAGGCCAAATTAATCACCGCTCATTTTCATATTCCAGCCATTTCGACCGGGGATATTTTTCGTACCGCCATTCAACAAGGTAGTGAATTAGGCAGGCAAGTTAAAGCGATTGTTGAAAGCGGACATTTAGTACCAGATGATCTTGTCATCAAACTCGTGGCCGAGCGTATTTCACAAGCTGATTGCGAGCAAGGTTTTTTACTAGATGGCTTTCCGCGTACGACAGCACAGGCAGAAGCCTTGCAAACATTAAGTCCCATTGATTATGTGATTGATATTGATGTGCCAGAAGATGAAATCGTCAAGCGCTTGAGCGGCAGGCGAGTGCATCCCGCATCGGGTCGTACCTATCATCTTATTTATCAACCGCCACGTCATCCAGAACAAGACGACATCACGGGAGAAGCTTTAATTCAGCGGCCTGATGATAGTGAGGCAACCATTCGTAAACGCTTGTCCGTCTATCATGAACAAACGCATCCCTTGCGCCATTATTATCAGCAATTGCAAAAGCAAAAAGATGCACCACGTTATCTTCACATTGATGGAACAGGTTCTGTCGATGTTATTACGCAAACTATCATGTCACATCTACATCACTAAATAAGGAAGACACTGTGAAAAAATTCGGATTGATTTTCTGCTCTCTACTCATGTCAATGAGCTATGCATCAGATAAAAGTTTAAGCCCTGTCGGTGAATGGCAAACCATTGATGATATCAGCGGCAAGCCCAAAGCGATCATACGAATTAGTGAATCTGCCCAGGGTTTAAGTGGACAAATCTTAAAAATTTTTCCTTCACCGGGACATGATCAAAATGAATTATGTACCGCTTGTGAGGGTGATAAACATAATCAACCCATCGTCGGCATGGTTATTTTAGAAGAATTAACTCAAGATCAAAAAAATCACCAACAATGGGTAAATGGTCACATTTTAGACCCTAAGACAGGCAAGGTATATAAATCCATGATTGAATTAATGGAAAATGGGGAAGCCTTAAAGGTCAGAGGTTATATTGGCCTGCCCTTATTTGGACGTTCACAAACTTGGATTAGGTTAAATTCAAATTATTTATAATTGATTAATCAATGAGTAATGGCTGAGCTAGGCTTTTGTTAAGAATCTTGGCCTTGTGATTCTTTATAATGTAAAGATCACTAACCTTCTTAACAAGGAGTCAGCCATGAAAATTTTAGTCATTGATACGACAACGAAGAAACCGCTTACCAATACGAAAATTCAAATCCAAGTTCGAGGAAAGGATAGTGGCTATCTTTCATTGACGACTGATGCAACGGGTGCTTTGCAGTTGGAAGATAAATTCAAAGGCCAGCAAATTGCACATTATCTGCAAGGCGGTGTGACCACAAATAGTCAGTGGTTAACTGCAACAGATGGTGCAAAGTTGATGGTTAATACGACTACAACGACGGCAAAGGGTACGACGACGGGTAGTAAGCAGACGATATAATATAAACCCTTCGAGACGCGACCCCGCCCTCACCCCCTTGCCCCTCTCCCCTCGCAAAAAGCGCTCCGGGAGAGGGGAGAGTTCTAAATTTTCTCCTCGAAATAACTTAGAACGCTCCCCTCTTCCGGAGCGCTTTTTGCGAGGGGAGAGGGGCAGGGGGTGAGGGCGCTTTTTGCGCCGTCTCGACATCTCAAAGATAATCCACCCATTTGCAATAACCCCTAAATCAAGCGATACTGATAAAACCTCACCACTAAGCTATTACCAGCATGACTTCACCTACATTGATTTCCTATAATCCCAGTGAAAAACAAGTGAATTGCAGTGGTGACTGGCAACTTTCCCAACTACCGCAGATCTTTTCCTTGCTAGAAAAAATAACTTGGCCCCAGCATGGGGAAATCACAATTGATGGCCAAGCTATTTCCAGCATGGATAGTGCGGGCGCTTACTTACTCAATCAATGGATTCAAAAATTAAAAAAGTCTGGCATCAATCCCAAACTGCAGCATTTTTCCGAACAGCAGACAAAATTACTCGGCTTCATCAAGCAAGAATTAACAAAAGAACATCAAATTCCTTCAATAACAGAAAAACCTTTTTTATATTCTGTCGGCGAACAAACCTATGCGCAATTAAATGAATTTCGTGCTTATCTTAGTTTTATTGGCCATCTCAGCATTGAATCACTGCGTTTGATTTATCAACGCGGGCAAATCCGCTGGAATGAATTGGCGGCCATCATTTATCGTAATGGCTATCAAGCACTGCCCATCATTGCCTTATTATCACTGATGATAGGCGTTGTCATTACCTATCAAATGGGCGTGCAATTACGTAACTATGGCGCAAATGTATATATTGTGGATTTTCTCGGTCTTTCTGTCTTGCGTGAATTTGGCCCTTTAATCACAGCTATTATGGTCGCTGGACGAACAGGCTCTGCCTTTACCGCACAACTTGGATTAATGAAAATCAATCAAGAAATTGATGCCCTCGATACCATGGGAGTCACGCCAGCGGATATTCTCATTTTACCAAGAATACTAGGTCTTTTTATTGCCTTACCTTTATTAACCATGTGGGCTGATTTCTTTGGCGTATTAGGCGGCATGGTCATGGCAAATTCTATGCTCCATTTAACCTGGTATGATTTCCTACATCGTTTTTCTCAAGTCATTCCTTTAAAAGCCTTATTAATTGGCATGGGCAAGGCACCCGTTTTTGCCTTGATTATCGCAAGTGTCGGTTGTTTTCAAGGGATGAAAGTCGAGGGGAGTGCTGCCAGTGTAGGGCAGAATACAACTCGCAGTGTTGTATTAGCCATTTTTTTTATTATTGTTGTTGATGCCATTTTTTCCGTCATTTTCAGCGAATTAAAATTATGACGTCCACTGAAACCATCATCGAAATTAAAAATCTCAGCACAGAATTTGGCAATACCCAAGTGCATAAAGATATTAATTTATCCATTAAGCGCGGTGAAGTGATTGCCATCGTCGGTGGCAGTGGTTGCGGAAAAACAACTTTATTACGCGAGATGCTCGGTTTAACACAGCCCACTTCAGGCTCGATTAAAATATTTGATCAAGATATCTTGCTCGCTTCACCAGAAATTTTACTCAAAATTCAAAGGCGCTTTGGTGTCTTATTTCAAGAAAATGCCCTCTTTAGTTCTTTAAATTTGTTAGAAAATGTTGCCTTTCCCTTGCATGAACATACCCGCCTAGATAAGAACATGATTCAAGAATTGGCCTTATTAAAAATTTTAATGGCAGGTTTACCCTCATCAGCTGCCGTAAAATACCCAGCCATGCTAAGTGGCGGTATGCAAAAACGCGCAGGATTAGCGCGTGCTATTGTCCTTGATCCAGAATTAATTTTTTTAGATGAGCCTACTGCGGGACTTGATCCCAACACAGCAAGCGGCTTAGATGAGCTGGTTCTTAATTTACAGGCGACAATGGGCTTAACTATTGTCATAATAACCCATGATCTAGATACTTTATGGACGGTAACGGATAGGGTGGCTTTCATTGGTGAGGGTGTTATTTTAGATGTCGCACCTTTGGCCGAGTTAGTGAAAAATCCCCATCCCTTAATTAAGGAATTTTTTAGCGGTTCACGTGGGCGAACAGCAGAAGCAAGTCATTCCAAGGGAAAAGACAAGCATGGAAACTAAAGTCAATTACACCTTAGTTGGGGCATTTGTCATCATCTTAACTGCTATGCTTGTGCTTGCTATCATTTGGTTATCTTCTGGCTTATCCTTAAAAAAATATGTCACTTATGCTATTTACATGCAAGAATCTGTTTCAGGTCTAAGCATAGATTCTAGTGTTGAATTCAATGGCGTCGGCGTTGGCAAAGTAAAAAGTATTGAACTTAATAAAGAAAATCCGAGCTTGGTAGAAGTCGTGATCAACATCAAAGCTGAAACACCGATCACTCAAGGCACTTATGCCACCTTGACGACACGCGGTTTAACAGGATTGGTGTATATAGCGCTTAAGGACAAGGGCGAAGATACGCAGCCTTTAAAAATCATGAATGATGAAAAGTATCCCGTCATTAGAACCTCTCCTTCTATTTTTGTGCGCCTTGATACGGTATTAACGCAATTCACCAAGAATTTCCGTCAAATCTCTGATTCTTTCCAAGCCTTATTGGATCGAGATAATTTAGCAGCCTTAAAAAATACTCTGCATAATTTGCAAACCGTCACTCATTCATTGGCGGTGAATAGCAATAAAATAAATATGATTTTACACACTAGTGCGGGTGCAATGAATACCTTAGAAGTAGATACTTTGCCTGCTACGACGCGTACGCTAAATAATTTTAATGAATTAGCCGATTCACTCAATGAACTCTCTTTGGAAATAAAACAAAACCCTTCTATTTTACTTCGCGGTGTTGACCGTCATAATCTTGGGCCAGGTGAAACACAATGAAAATAATTCAATTCATTTTTATTATTTTTATCTCTTCATCGTTGAGCGCTTGTTTTTCTCCCGTGAAAGTGACAACGCCATCAACTTACTTATTAACTGACACGCCTGAATCTAGTTTTCATAAACATACTCGTGCGGCTACCTTGCTTGTGGTGCCACCAGAAGTCAGTGCTGCCTACCAAACAATCGAAATGGCTTATTCTATCAAGCCCTATCAATTATCTTATTTTAGCAATAATCGCTGGGCAGAAACGCCCTCACAAATGCTGCAGCCTCTCATTATTCAAAGCCTGCAAAATAGGCATTATTATCATGCTGTGGTAACGCCTTCCTATATTGGCCATTATAATTATTTACTCAAAACACAATTGCTCGAATTACAACAAGATTTCACGCAGAAACCTATTGTTTATCGTCTTGTTTTGCGCGCGCAGTTAAGTAGTGCTGCAACGAGCCGCGTGCTGGCCGTCAAGCAATTCAATGTTGAAGTGCCTGTTGCACGTGCCACACCTTATGCCGGTGTGATTGCGGCTAATCAAGCGACGGTGATTATGCTGCGTGAATTAGCAAATTTCTGCTTGAAAAACTCACGTTAAACCGCGACAATCCCTGCTTATTAAAAGCATTCAGGGATTTCGCAATGAAAAAAACCTTATTGAGTTTAGCACTCGCAGCAATTTCAACTTGCACAGTGAATGCTAATGCAAATACGCTTCCCTTCATCGATCATCGGAATATTAGCTTTAAGCAGCATGTTCAGGCGCGAAAAATCAATATTAAAGCGCTTGCTCAATATACTGAAGCTTCTGTATTGAATTTGAGTTATTCTGATATAGAAGACAAAGACATTCCTGCTATTATTGAGTTTTTAAATGCGCATCCCCGCATTAGTTCACTGAATTTGGATGGTAATAATAAATTAAGCAGCAAGGGCATGGTGCCGCTTGCCTCTGTTACGACATTAAGCAGTTTATCTTTAGCGCGTACTTATAAAGATTGTCCAAAGCGCGTTTGCATTGGCGGTTTAGAAGCAAAAGATATGCCTGCCTTTGCTAATAATACTTCTCTCACCTCATTAAATTTATTTTTTCATAGCATTGGTGATGATGGCGCTATTACTCTCGCTAAAAATAGGCATTTAACAGAATTAAATTTACTTGCAAATAATCTGACGGATAGAGGCGGCGCTGCGCTTGCAGAAATTCAATCATTAGAAAAATTAAGCTTGGGCGGCGATGACGTGGGTTCACCTACAGCTATTGCACTCGCTAAAAATGATGCCCTAACTTATTTATTTATCGGGCAAACTAACATGGGTGATGCAGGCGCCATTGCACTAGCACAATCCAAGCATTTGAGTGATTTAACGCTATGGTATAGCAATGTCGGTGATGCAGGTGCAGAAGCCCTAGCTAAGAATACTAATATAGTGCATTTAGATTTATCAGGTACCCATGTTGGCATTAATGGTGCTAAAGCTTTGGCAGTCAACACAAGCATCACTTCCTTGGGTTTGGCAGGCGATTTTTTTGGTGAACCTAGATCAAATGATATTGGTGATGCAGGTGCGCTTGCCTTTTCACAGAATTATTCATTACATCAGTTAAACTTAAGTTCGCAGCAAATTACGAGTGCTGGTGCAAAAGAATTAGTGAAGCTTCCACGCGTCTATGACTTAAAACTTGCAGCTAATCGCAAAATGGGTGATGAAGGTGCTGTAGTCCTGTCTGCACATCAATATGGTTGGCAAAGTTTGGATTTGAGTGCTTGCAGATTAACTGACAAAGGCGCATTGGCAATACTCAAAGATGCTCCCAATCATATACCCCTACATAATTTTACTGCTAATTCTAATTTTATCAGTGATGCCAGTGCTATTGCTTTGGCGCATAAAAACGGTCTAGTCGATGTTGAATTAGTTGCTAATGAAATTCATGATGAGGGCGGCTTGGAACTTGCTAATTTTGCTCACATGCACAGTTTAAGGGTGGAGTTCAATCGCATGAGTGATATTACTGCGATGGCCATCTATAACAATCATATGATTGACACAGTGGTAGCAGGTGGTACCAATCCCTATCCACCGCCAACAGCAGCTCACTTGTGCAATGAAAAAAGACCATCCTCAACAAATGTGAATTTCTGCTATCGGGATGCAAATAGTGCTCACTGTGTAAATCGAGATGATCTCATCTATCCTCGCGATACCAAATAATATAATACTAAGGATCTAATCATGCAAAAAACCTTACTCAGTTTAGCGCTCACAGCAATATTAACTTGTACTGCAAATGCAAGCCCCATTCCCTTTATTGATCATGCTAAGTTTACAGTTAAATCGAGCAAGATCATCAATAAATTAAAGCGTGCCTCAATAGAAAATTATGTGAATTCGAATGAACTTGATTTAAGTGATGGAGGTGTAGAAGATAGCGATATTCCAAGAATTATCACTTATTTGCAAAATCATCCAGCGATCAACGCACTTAATTTAGCGAATAATTTTGATTTGACGAGTGGCGCTATGGCAAAACTAGCAACCGTCACCACACTCACTGCTTTAAATCTCGCCCGTGATTTTAAAGATTGTGAAAATAATATTTGTACTGGCGGTTTAGAAGGAAAGGATACACTTGCCTTTGCTAATAATACTTCTTTGACTTATTTAAATTTATATAATAATAGCATAGGCGATGAAGGTGCGATTAATATAGCTAAAAATCCTCACTTAACTATATTAGATGTTAGTGCTAATAATATAAGTGATCTTGGCGGTCAGGCATTAGCGCAAAATAAATTATTAGAAGAATTAGACTTGGGTGAGAATGAAGGAATCACCTCTAAGACAGCACTTGCCTTGTCAGAAAATACGGCCTTGCATCATCTAGAATTGCAGCAAACCAAGGTCGATGATGAGGGTGCGATCGCCTTGGCAAGCAAATTGCGTCTGGATTATTTAGCATTGGGCGAAGATAATATTACTGATAAGAGCGCACAGGCTTTTGCTGATAATACGACAATTGAAGATTTAGACTTAGCCGGAACGAAAATGACAGCAGATGGCGCTGTCATTTTGTCAAAAAATACCGTCATAGATAAATTAGATTTTTCTGGTGATTTCTTTGGCTCACCTAGAGCAAATGATATTGGTGACAAGGGTGCGATTGCACTGGCTCAGATGAAAAATTTATCTCAATTATATTTGAGTTCACAACAAGTTACAAAGTTAGGTGCAGAAGCCTTAGGTAAAACACATTTATATGATTTAGATCTATCGGCTAATTACGACTTAGGTGATGCAGGCGCTGCAGAATTAGCTAATATCAACTGGGTTTCTTTAGATCTTTCAGCTTGCTCCCTAAGTGATAAGGGTGCGGAAAGCTTGGCAAAAACAGACTTTTTATATTTGTTTGCACAAGCTAATTTTATTAGTGATGCTGGCGTGACCGCCTTATCCAACAGGGTATATGCTGTCTTAGATTTAACTGAAAATGAAATTCGCGATGAAGGTGCCTTTGCCTTGGCTAAGTCTGGCGCCATGCAAGCCCTATTAGTGAGTTATAACCGCATTAGTGTGATTGGTGTTGCTGCCTTGGTACATAGTCATATTCCCTATCTCGAAATTGGTGAGCAAGCTCCCTTGTCAGCACAGTTGCATAAGAGTGTGCGAGTGCATGCTAAGAGAAAGTTTTGCTATCGAGAAACAAATAAATTGCGCTGTGTGAGTAAGGATGCAGTGGTGCTGCCTGCTCAGAAGAAACTAAGATAAGGAATTTTATGCGCCGATATTTATCTTTTATCGCTTGTATTTCTATATTTTATTTTTCCAATAGCTATGCCATGATAAAAAATCTAGAATGGCATAGCTTAAATGGGCCAGGCATTACTCGCGGCTATCACACCATTACCTTTCCCGATGGCCCGGACAAATTTCTTGCTTATAATGAAAGAAATATCTATGTTTCTCAAAATCTAGGTAAAAATTTTTCTATTTATCCTTTACCTGCGCAGATGTCAAAAACAGAAAAAATTAATGAAGTTTATCTTTTCGGAAGCAATACAATCGTGATTGTAAGCGATCCTTATCCCCATCATATTTATTATAGCGACATGCAATCAAAAGAATGGTTCCCCATCGTGCCCAAGGAAAAAACTGCTTATATTAGCTTTACAGGCAATGGACCCTTTTATTTTTTTCGTGAAAATGATGCAGAATTTTTTGACAGCTTTTCTCAATCTCGTAAAGCCATTCCGCTTAATTTATCCCTCGAAAATAACTATAATTATAATGGCGCCATGATATTTAATGGCAATACAATTTATAGCTTTCATACGGGCGATAATTCCGACCCAGGTGACTATCAAATATCTTACGATAACGGCCAAAGCTGGCAAGTTTTTACTGAGCGGCTTGCTGACTATAAGGGAGCGGATTATTTTAGCTTGGCAAAAAATACTGGCGATATTTATTATATAAATCATAATGCCATATTCCAATGGCATCTATCTTCAGAAGGCGGCGTGAAATATATTTATTCACTTCCTGATTATAATATGTCACTTGAGAGTTTAAATGTAGGAGCAGATGGAAACGATTTCTATTTTGTCGCCACAAATGGCAGAGATAAGGAATCTTTATTTCATTATGAAAAACTCAGTAAAACAATCGTAGATTTATTGGATGATGAAGAAATAAACGATGTAAACCTACTGCCTAGCGGCAACCTGATTGCATCTACTTTTCATGGTACATATTATGTCGATACAAAAACTAATAAGTCACAGATAATCGATACACCTTTAACCTTGTCCAGAGAAAGAAAAATTGTTTCCTTAAATAATCAATTAATAGGCGGTATTCGTACTGATTCTTTTGAGTTGCATCATAGCATTTATATGCATTACACCGAAGATCACGGAAAAAATTGGGCTAATATTGCAATGCCCTTAAATTTGCGGACAGTAAAATTTTCAGAAGTGTTCGGGAATGATTATCCTGTCTCAGTATTTCAAAATCATCTTGTTTCATATAGCATCAGTGACGATATGACAGAAAGAAATCTTTCTATTTTTAATACAGAGAATAAAACCTGGGAAAACCATAAAATTCCCTATCCTTATGACTGCTATGATATCATGTCAAGTAGTTTGAAAATGGTGGGGGGGCATTTATTTACCTATCTAATGGAACATATGAAAGATGGCTCTGATTTTGATCGTGCTGTCGCTTGCAGTGGCATCTATGAATATAACGATTTAACCAAACCTCCCAGAAAAATTCCTGATTTAATCTTAACAAGCTTAGACCCCTTTTATTATTCAGGCACTAAATATTATTATGTCGATAATAGTGTTTATACAGGCTCTTGCTACAATTTGTATGCATCTAGCGATCCCAGTCAAGGGACCGATAGTTTTTCAAAAATAGGGGACATGCTTTGCGGAAAGGATTATAGCGATCTTTCTATTAAGTTATATGGCTATTTAGATAAAGTTTTTCTAGTGATATTTAAGGATAATCGACTGCTTATGCGTTCTAATGATGGTGGTAAAACATTTGTCAACATATTACCTGATTCTCTCAAAGATAAAGAAGACTTAAAACTTCGTGATGCCCTAGTTTTAAATGAAAATACTTATATCATCGCAACGAACTACGGCGTTTATATGACACAGGATGCGGGGCATACTTTTTCATCAGAAAATACAAATTTAGATAACGTGGATATTCTAAAATTACATTTAACTGGTGATGAAATTGTGATGAGCACAAATGGTAGTGGTTTATTTTCGGCAAAGATAAATTAAATTCAATAAACATTCAGGCTGCAATAAAGATAATATGACAAAGCTCAAGACTCTTCGATACTTAAGAGGAAAAATTACTGTCAAGATTCATGGTGATATTAATGAACCTGTTTTGCCAGGGTATGATGTTGGATTAAATCGAGATAGTATGTTAACGACCTTCGAGATAATTTGCATAAACCCTTCGAGACGGCGCAAAAAACGCGCCTCCTCAGGGCGAACGGAGTTCTTAAAATCTATATTTTAGAAACCCGTTTGCAAAGAATCAAGTCTTATGTTTAAAGTACCCATCTATCCATCCCACCAAACGTACTGCAAAATACCCCAGCAATGCAGCGCCAATCGCCACAATCGGCAAGCCTACTAAAAACGGCAGGCCAAATGAGGACCAAAGCATTTGCATGTTATGTAAATCCATACTCCATGAAAACACAAAGGGTTCATGGGAAGCGTAATGACTGCCCAAAAACCAATTACCAACATAATAGGTGAAATAGGCTAGGGGCAGAATGGTTAAGGGATTACTAATCCACGAGACCAGGAAGGCAATAGGTAGATTAGCGCCTAGCAAGATGGACAAGCCAATCGCCATCAAGGTTTGAAATGAAACAAGGGGAACAATGCCGACAAATAAACCCACCGCAACGCCGCGTGCAGCTGTTTCCCAAGTCAGATGCCATAAATGGGAATGATTCAAGTATTTTTTAAATTTACGTAGTTGTGAAGAATTTTCTATGCTTTTATAATATGTCTTTAACCAATTAGCGCTCATGGCTCTATCCACACTGAACAATATCATATTCTGGCATCACTTATTGCAATTTGGTAGAAAATTCTTTAAGAAGAGAAATTAAAATGTTTGAATTAACTGAAATTGTCCTCAGTTTTGCCACCTTGACTATCCTAGAAGTCGTTCTAGGTATCGATAATCTTGTCTTTCTCGCCATCATGTCCAGGCGCTTGCCCCAGCATCAACAAGCCAAAGCAAGAAAACTAGGCTTAACCTTTGCTTGGATGACACGACTTCTATTATTAGCTTCTGCGCTTTGGCTAAGCAAATTAACGCATCCCCTTGTTACAATCTATCAATTGGATGTTTCAGGTCGAGATATATTTCTTATTGCTGGCGGTTTATTTTTGCTATTCAAAGCCACTCAGGAAATTCATGCCGAATTTGATTTACCAGAACTTGAAAAAACACAGCCAAAAAAATATGTAAGTTTTATTACTGTCGTCATACAAATTGCTATCTTAGATATTGTGTTTTCTATCGATAGTGTCTTAACAGCCATTGGACTCACTCCTTATTTTTGGTTGATGGCAAGTGCAATCACGATTGCCATCATTGCCATGATATTTGCAAGCGATGCACTCAGTCGATTTATAGAAAAATATCCTACGATAAAAATGCTGGCCTTAAGTTTTCTACTTTTGATTGGAATGGTCTTGGTTGCTGATGGCTGTCACTTTCATATTCCTCGTGCCTATATTTATTTTGCCATGACATTTTCCTTATTTGTGGAAATGCTCAATATCTTAAGCCGTGGGAAAAGAGTTTAAATACCTCCATTATCTTATTGATTTATTTCAATAAAATGATATTTAAGAAAAAATGATCATCCCGATCTTGTGTTATAATTAAGAGATGACAAGAGGAGGGTGGTGTATGAGTCTGACCCGCGAAGAAGCTCAAACAGCCGTTGAACAATTGAATAAAGCCCTGGGAGATAAAAGTAGAATTAAGTTTTCGCTCAAGGGTGAAAACAATAGTTTCTTTCTGGAAAGTACACCTGTCCATATCATGATGGAAGAAGATGTTCTCAATAATTTACGCTCAGCCTTGGGTGAAAATATTGTCAGAAAAAATATTGAATCTGTTGAGAAAGGAGGAAGAATGGGAACTGTGGATGTTAGTTGGAAGATCGATAATGCAGCATTAATTACGGCACTTGCCAATGGTAAGACAAAAGAATTAGAGACACAATTAAAGTTAGAAGAAATAGAAAATAGGGAACGCCAAGCCAGAATAGATGCCGAAGCACAAGCAAAAAAAAATGCGCAAATAAATCCACGTGATACTGCGCTTAAACTCGATGTTTTGAGTGGAAATCATCAGTGGTCAGCTGATCACAATGGTACGATTTTTACCGAAGATAAAACATTAACTTCAACTTTTAATAAACAAAGCAGTATTCAAGTTGGCGCTATCGTTCTAAAAGGATGTGCATATAAGGCGCCATATACCATTTCTATAGGTAAAGTGGAACATCCAATGGATGCCAATCTTTCTCTTACAGATGCTAATATTAAAACCATTAACCAAGCACCACTAAGCGTCAAACAATGCAGCGATTACCTAGCAAAATATTTTCTTGGTGATGGCAGAGGAGGAGATAGCTCAAAACCGGCAACGAATGTTAAGGTTCTTAAAGACGAAAGAAATCGAGATGTTAATATGTGGGATAAAATAATGAATCTTCTTAAAGACGATGTTGATAAACTCAAATTCCTCCAAGCAACCTATGAAAATATCATAAAAAATTCTAGCCAATTATATACGAATTCACAAGCAATCAAACGAACTTACACAAATACACAAATTAGGCATATAGAAGACTTGCAAAGAGAGTATCAAAAAATCGTTAACAAACACAGCAATGATCCCGTATTTTTACAGGCTCTCAGCAAAGATAATGTGACAAATGGTAGCCATGTTCCCTACAGCAAAGAATGCCTAATCAATTTCAATCCAACAAAACTAGGTAGAATGTTTGACTCTACAACGCCGGTAAAGAGTTCAGTCATTAACACCATTGAGTCTGGTCTCAAAGCAGCACCTCAGCTTAGACAATAACAATCCGCTCACCTTCACGTGGCGCAATACAACGCACTGTCGAATGTAATTTTTTTAATTGATCAAGAGCACGTACCCATTTCATTTCAATATCTTTGTCAAATTGATCGGGATCATGATGATATAAACAAAGTAATTTCACATTAGCTTGATGTGCAACATCAACCACACGGGTAAGCGGTGAATGACCCCAAGATGTTTTTCGCTGATATTCCTCATCTAAATACGTGGAATCAATAATAAGCATATTTGCATTTTCAATAAAATGAATAAGCTTGTTAACATCTTCAGCGAGATAACAGGGAGAATTTTCGGGATACAATTCATTATCGGTTATATAGCAAAATATTTTATTCTGATATTCCACACGATAGCCAATACATCTTCCTGGATGATTAAGCAGAATAGTTTGAATTTTTACTTCATCAATAAAAAAAGTTTCATCTTGTTTAACTTCATGAAAACTCACTGCGGCTGAAAATTCTTCAATTGTAATAGGAAAATAAACACTATCCATTTGATCGGCTATTGTCTTTTCCAAACTAGAATTATTCTGATGCGTTCCGATGAATTCAATTTGATTCCCCACCATATAAAGCGGCGCGAAAAAAGGAATACCGTTGATATGATCATAATGAGGATGAGAAATGAAAATTTTGCAATCGATGGGAAATTGGTTTTTATGCATTAAATGATTAGATAATTCTTTGATGCCCGTGCCCGCATCAAAAATAAAAAGAGATTTGCAATTTGGAATAGTCAGGGTAACGCAATTAGTATTACCGCCATAATGTTCGGATTTTTTTCCGGGAACAGGAAAGGTGCCGCGGACTCCCCAAAATTCAACTTCCATGTTTGCATCCTCAATGCTATGTATTGTTCATGTTACACTTCATCCCACACCCTCTGCAATCTGCCTCAACTTATCCAAGCACAAAAACTCAATCTTCCGATGATTAATCGCTATAACCTTCATTTTCTGCAAGCGTGAAAAAGCACGGCTCACCGTTTCAGCCGTTAATCTTAAATATCGCCCCATATCCTGCCGAGTAATCGGCAAAACAAATTCGATGATTTCTTCCATGGGATGCAAGCGCATCGCTAAATCAAGCAGAAAAGCCGCAATACGCTGTTCTGCTGTAGTCGATACCAAATAGGAACCCATATTGAGCTGGCGGCTCATTAAATATAAAATTCTTTTTTGCAATAAGGGTTTTGCTTGCAATAATTCAAGAAAATTCGCGTAGGGAATTTCACAAATGACAGTTTCAGATAGAGCCGCGGCTGAAAAGGGATATCTATTCGTGTAAATCGCTTCATAACCGAGAATTTCACCCGCAAAATAAAATCCGCGGATTAATTCATTGCCATCAGCCTCTGTTTGATAAGTCTTGATGACGCCATGTTGAATAGCATAAAGATTTTGAAATTTATTATTAGGCAGACAGAGTATTTCATTACGCTTTAAGCTGCGAAATTGTTTAACCGCATGATTGATTTGCGTTGCCCAGGATAAATTGCGCTCCCCTGGCAGGCAGAAGGGAACAAAGGAGCAATGGTCGCAAAATTCGAAGATTGTCGTGTTGATCATTATTTTATCAGTATACTTATATTATTTGTATCATATTTTACCTTAAATAATCTGATTATCAAATTATTTATCATTTTTCCATGATCTGGATCAATGTTTTATCTTTTCAAAAAAGCTATGTTATTCGAAATCGAAAACATGCCCTTATTTCGATACACAAGATATTGAAAAATAGATAAATAAAAAACGACGAGCGCACGCAATCGCGGATTTTTAAAAAGGCTAAAACATGCTAAGCAAAATGAGACCTGTTCTTCTTATCGTCTTTATGCTGTTCTTAAGCGGCTGCAAAGTAGCCATGCTTGACCCAAAAGGAAGCATAGCGGCCGATGAAAAGCATATTATGCTGACCTCTTTAGCACTCATGTCCATCATTGTCATTCCCGTCATTATTCTTGCCTTTCTATTTGCCTGGCGTTATCGAGAAGGGAACACCAAGGCTGAGTATTTACCCAATTGGTCACATAGCACCTTGCTAGAAGTGATCTGGTGGTCAGTGCCTTGTGTCATCATTATTATTCTTGGCTATATCACTTGGACTAGCACACTGCGTTTAGACCCCTACAAAGCCATCAATAATCCTGCCAAGCCCATTGAGATACAAGTCATTTCACTTGAATGGAAATGGCTATTCATCTATCCAGAACAGCATATTGCTACAATCAATTACGTCGAATTTCCCGTTGATGTGCCTGTTAGATTTTATATTACCGCTGAAGGGCCGATGAATTCATTTCAAATTCCGCAATTAGCCGGACAAATTTATGCGATGGCGGGCATGCAAACGAAATTAAATTTAATTGCAAATGAATTAGGAATTTATCAAGGTTATGCCACCAATTTAACGGGTAATGGATTTTCTGACATGAAATTTACTGCCCGCGCGACCAGCCGCGCTGAGTTTAATCAGTGGGTCAAACAAGTAAAAAGCTCTCCTCACCAATTAACCATGAATGCTTACAATCAATTGGCACAGCAAAAAGACAATCATGCTGTTAGCTATTATTCATTTGCTGCCTCAGATATCTACGAAGTTGCAATGATGAAATACATGATGCCGATGCCAAATAGGGGTGAAGCCATTCTTAGTAATCGATCTCACGATGCAGGTAAAAAACATGTTTGAAAAAATGCTTCTTGGAAATTTAACACTGCAAGCTATTCCCTATCAGAATCCCATCATTGCAGGCGCTGGCATTTTTATGATGTTAGTGGCCTGTATCATCATGGGCAGTTTATTTTATTATAAAAAATGGACTTGGCTATGGCGCGAGTGGATCACTTCAGTTGATCACAAAAAAATTGGTGTGATGTATATCATCTTGGCTGCTGTCATGCTATTGCGAGGCATTGCAGATGCCGTGATGATGCGCATACAGCAAGTGATGGCAGTAGGGGATTCCACAGGATATTTACCGCCAGAACATTACAATCAAATTTTTACAGCGCACGGCGTCATCATGATCTTTTTCATGGCCATGCCATTTATGTTTGGTTTAATTAATATTGTTTTACCCTTGCAAATTGGTGCGCGCGACGTTGCCTTTCCTTTTTTAAATTCACTTAGTTTTTGGCTGGCCGTGGTTGGTGCTGGCTTGGTCAACATCTCGCTTGTCATTGGTGATTTTGCCGCAACAGGATGGTTGGCTTATCCACCCTTATCAGAACTTGCTTATAGCCCAGGCGTAGGCGTTGATTACTATATTTGGGCCCTGCAAATATCGGGTGTCGGCACACTATTATCAGGCATTAATTTTGTTGTAACCGTATTTAAAATGCGTTGTCCGGGTATGACCTTCATGCGCATGCCCATTTTTACTTGGACCGCTTTATGTTCCATGATTTTAGTTATCCTCGCCTTTCCTGTTTTAACTGTCACGCTGGCCTTATTATTTTTAGACCGCTATTTTGGCATGCATTTCTTTACTGCTGACATGGGCGGTAATGCCATGATGTACATCAACCTCATCTGGATTTGGGGACATCCTGAAGTTTATATTCTCATCCTGCCTGCCTTTGGTATTTATTCTGAAGTCGTTGCCACCTTTTCTAAAAAATATTTATTTGGTTATGCCACCATGGTCTGGGCAACAGCTTGCATCACTGTCTTAGCCTTCATTGTTTGGCTGCATCACTTTTTTACCATGGGCGCTGGTGCAAATGTGAATGCCTTTTTTGGCGTGGCAACCATGATCATCTCTGTGCCCACAGGGGTGAAAGTGTTTAATTGGTTATTTACCATGTACAAGGGACGCATCAAATTTACGACGCCGATGTTATGGACCATGGGTTTTATCACCACCTTTGTCATTGGCGGCATGACGGGCGTGCTCATGGCCGTACCAGCCATTGATTATCAAGTCCACAATAGTTTATTTCTGATTGCACATTTTCATAATGCCATTATTGGCGGCGTGGTATTTGGCTATCTTGCCGGTTTTACTTATTGGTTTCCCAAAGCCTTTGGTTTCAAATTAAATGAAACCCTCGGTAAATATGCCTTCTGGTGCTGGATCATTGGTTTTTACGTGGCCTTCATGCCCTTATATGTATTAGGGTTAATGGGCATGACAAGAAGATTAAATCATTATAGTGCAGGCAATGGCTGGCATCCCTATTTAGTTGTCGCCGCCATTGGTGCCTTTATTATTGTTGCAGGCATTGTATTCCAAATAGCGCAACTCATCGTGAGTATAAAAAATCGTGAGCAATATAAAGATCACACGGGCGATCCCTGGGATGGTCGAACCTTGGAATGGTCTATTCCTTCACCTGCACCATTTTATAATTTCGCAGTCACACCTATCGTAAATAGCAGAGATGCTTTTTGGGAAGCAAAGCAGCAAAATATTTTGCAAGAAAAAACTTATGAAGATATTCACATGCCAAAAAATACCAGTGCAGGTTTTATTATCGCTATGTTGAGCGGCTTAGTTGGCTTTGCGCTGATTTGGCATATTACCTGGCTTATCATTGTGGGTTTAGTGAGTGTAATGACTGCCGTAATTATTCGCAGCTTCCATCTTGATATCGATTATTATTTGACTGTACCTGAAATAGAAAAATTGGAATCACAATCATGACACATCACGATGCCGACAGTATGGATATCTTTGGTTTTTGGATCTATATCCTAAGCGACTGTATCTTGTTTTCAGCTATTTTTGCTAGTTATGCCGTGCTGCACACTAACACCTATGGCGGTACAGAAATTAAATCCATCGTCAATCTGCCCTATGTCTTAACTGAAACCATGGTATTACTAGTCAGTAGTTTTACCTATGGTCTTGCGATTTTATCTTTGTATAAAAATCATTTATGCAAAGTTATCACTTGGCTTGCTGCCACCTTTGTCTGCGGTTTTACTTTTGTCGCTATGGAAATTTACGAGTTTGTCCATCTCTACATGGAAGGAAATAATTGGCAGGGGAGTGCAGCCCTATCTTCCTTCTTCACCTTAGTTGGTACGCATAGCTTACACGTTTCTCTTGGCTTAGTGTGGATGTTGATACTCATGCTTCAACTTCTCTTTTTTGGCCTAACACCGGTCATGAAAAAACGCCTCACTTATTTAGGTTTATTTTGGGCATTCTTAGATATTATTTGGATCTTCGTTTTTACCATTGTCTATTTAATGGGAGCGATTTAATCATGGCTCACAATCAAGTTGAACATAATTCTAATTTAAAAACGCTGCCTTCCTATATGGTGGGTTTTGCCGTTTCAATCATCTTGACACTCATGGCCTTTGGATTGGTTGAATGGCGCGTGTTAACGGATAATTATCTTTATGTGGGCATATCTCTATTAGCTATCATACAGTTAATCGTGCAATCCATGTGTTTTCTACGTTTAAATTTCAATCCTGAGGGCAGATGGAATTTACTGCCATTTCTATTTACTATTCTTATTATCACGATTTTGGCCAGTGGTTCATTGTGGATTATGTATAATTTGAATTACAATATGATGAATTGATTAATTCGTTGATGAAAAATAGAAGTAAAGCATTTAAATATGCAATAGTCGTTCAGTAAGGAAGCCTTCCCCCACCGGGGGAAGGTGCCCAACGGGCGGATGGGGGAATAAAAATGCAATTATTATTTATATTCCCCCATCCGCCTTTGGCACCTTCCCCCGGTGGGGGAAGGCTTCCTTACTGAACGACTATTGCATATTTAAATGCTTTACTTCTATTTTTCATCAACGAATAAAAGGAAGCTCCAACCTCATGGACCAATTCATCATCTATCTACTCTTATTCGCCATCATCGTCTTACTCGGTCAAGTATTTCAAAAGTCCACACTGCCACTCGCCTTGGTCCTTGTCTTATTTGGCATCTTACTCAGCTTCATTCCCTATTTCCCGCAAATCAAACTAGACTCAAATCTTGTATTAGATTGCTTTCTTCCTTTGCTTGTCTATCAAATTAGTGCCTTCAGTTCTTGGCGAGATATCCGAAAACAAATTAGACCGATTGCATTATTATCAATTGGACACGTGATTTTTATTACTGTCTTAATTGCCTTGGTATTTCATGCTTTAATTCCAGCATTAGGCTGGCCGCTAGCCTTTGTCTTAGGCGCCATTATTTCACCACCTGATGATGTCGCTATTGTTTCCATCGCTGAAAAAATTCGCATGCCAGAACGTATTTTTATTATTTTAGAAGGCGAAGGGGTGTTTAATGATGCCGCTGCTCTGACCTTATTTCGATATGCACTAGCTGCCGCGATTACCGCAGAATTTTCTATCACTCACGCCTCTATTCATTTTACCAGCATGGTTATGGGCGAAATAATATATGGATTAGTATTGGGTCAAGTGTTAGGCCTAATAAGAACAAAAATAACGAATACATCTCTTCATCTAATTGCCTCATTCGTCACGCCATTTGTCGCCTATTTTCCCGCAGTCTATTTAGGCGGCACTGGAATTCTTGCCACCGCTGTTGTTGGCTTTGTCATAGGAAATAAATTCACTCTGCGTTTCACACCAGAATATCGATTAATTGCCTTAGCAATATGGCCCACCTTTGCACTCGCTCTTCAAAGTATTATATTTTTATTAGTAGGTTTAGATATGCGTTCCACTTTTATTAAAATTTCCTTGATTCCCATGGCTTCACTAGCGCTTTATGTATTTTCTATTATTTTTGTGGTGATTGTGGGTCGATTCATTTGGGTCTATGGTGTTCTCATATTTTTACCACGCTTACTCTTTCCCCATATACGAAAAAAGGATCCTTATCCACCATGGCAATATCCCTTTATTATATCTTGGTCAGGTATTCGCGGCGGTATATCATTAGCAGCTGCTCTTGCCATACCTGCCTTCACCTTGAAAGTGAATGGTATCGATCCCAGAGACATACTGGTTTTTCTTGTTGTCTGCACCATCATTGCAACCTTAATTTTGCAGGGATTATCTCTTCCTTATATTCTTAGAAAAATGGGCATTGATAAAGTAGGGCAGTCAGAGCGCTATAATGAACATATGAGTGAACTACAAGCTCGAGTTCAAATGATTAGCGCCGCTTTAAATTGGCTTGAAAATTATTTAACTCAAATCGAAAATAATCGGAAATTACTCTCCGAAGTATCACATCATATTCATGAATATAAAGTGTTAAAAAAACATTTGGAGCATAGAATTTCAGGTCATCATGATAAAATTACACACGATGAACAGAGAGAAATGAAAGAAGACTTGGCTTTTTTACAGCAGATTATTGAGATAGAAAAAGCTGAATTAACCAAATTATGGCAGAACGAAAAAATTAATTTAAGGACTCGGAATAAATTGCTAGCGAGCTTGGACCATCAAATTCAGAGGCATTTGATTTAGCTATTATTCCTCATTATCAAATAGATGATATTTCATAAAATGAGATGCGATAACTTCTGTTGCAGCTTCAAAATGCTTATGAAGTAATTTTGTTGCAAGCGTTGGATCGCGCGCTAGAGCGGCGTCCATCATTTTCTTTTGCTCTTTGGCATAGGGCAAGCCATCAATTCGTTTGATACCCGTCATCAACCATTGTCTTCTGTAACGTTCCGTAAGCTGATAAAGTTGACTTTGAATGCGTAACAAATGTTTTAATCCGCAAGCATTAATTAAGGCTAAATTAAAAGCCCGATGACGCGTTTCCCATTCTTTGTAATCTTCTATTTTTTTTATACTATGTCCAGATTCAAATTTAATGAGCCGATGATAACTGGCCACAATATTTGCTTCCCACTCATCATTGCCTTGTTCGATTGAAAGACGAAGTGCCAGGGCTTCAATGTGCGCACGAGTTTGATAAATATCTTGTAGATCGGCAAGCGAGACCGCGGCAACACGAAATCCCTTTTGACTGATAGTGGTGACAAGCTCAGTCGCCAACAAGCGAGAAAGCGCTTCTCTGACCGGGCTTAGACCAACTTCATAGTGAGCGGCAAGTTGAGAAATATGCAATTTTTGTCCTGGACAGAGATGGCAAGCTATAATTTCTTCATGGATTTTTTCATAGATGGAATCAATTAGCGTTGTCATTATATACACCATATAAATCAATAAGTTAAACATTAGCACGTCACTTTCTTTATTATAAAGTAAATAGTAGACAAAATATACTAAAATAGATTTAAGTAATTAAAATCGATTTTCTATTGACTAATCGATTTTTAAGGCCTAGTATGGGCATCTAACTATTAAACATAAGCAAAATGAGGTGAAGATCATGACTATGCAGAATCGACAATTAGGCAGCGGATTTGGTATCGTAGATATTAAATTTCTTTCAAAGTTTCCAACAGAATTAGAACTTGAAAATTTTGGTCCCAATGAATATCTCTTAATTAAAACTGAGGGAAAGACCAAACTTATTTATATTGATAATGACAATAAGAGGGAAGAAATACTTATTAGTAAAATTGAAGGTTTAGATAATGCATTATCTAAATTCGAAGAGGATAATAAAATTCCTGTTCTAGATTCGATTCAAAAATATCATCTCAAAACGCATGGTGGCAATGAATTCTTACTTTTCAAAGATGAAAAATATCAAGGCTTAATTAATTATTTCCCTAAAGAAAAAATTTCACTTGTACGCGAATGGATCAGCAGCACCCATGAAAATAAACTAGATATTAGCTCAATTCTTGATGATCAAACTCTAGCGCTTATTGTGCCAGATATATTGGTTGATCTTGATGTAACTCGACTTAGCAAGATCATACCCAATATTATTATAAATTTACCAGATGAAATTAAAGAATCCTTTTCTAATAGAAAATTATTCGAAAAATTAGATAGACGATTTTTAAATTCAATACGAAAATCAGTCCTTGATAAAATGCCAAATTCATTAGACAATCTTGCAAAGATAGATCCCGAAGTCATGGCATATTTAATTCCAGCCATTTTAGACTTAATGGATAATGAAGCATTAAGAAAAGCATCTGTCGCTATTGCAAAGCAACTTGCCCCAAAAGACTTTCGTGCAATTGCTGATGAAAATTATTTTCAACCCCATCTTGACATGCTTAATGACCAAGTCACTTTAAAAAATAATAAAAGAACCTTATCATTTTTTGCAACTAATTCAACGAGTATGGCTGAATTTAGAAATAGAAAATGGCAATTTGATCATACACACATACATCTTGAAGGAAATGGAGAAGAACGTGAATATAAAATTTATGATTCACGCAAGCAATTAGAAGATGTAAAGAATGGATTAATCAGGGATCCCAACCTTGATATCGTTGGCGAAATCCATAGTGTCTATAAACGCACGACCAAACATGGTATTACAAAATATATGGCGGTTGGATTTCTTTTAAAAATAGGTGAAGAAAATACAAGTTTTGAAAAAGTATTGAGGCAAGTGGAAGACTTGGAGCAATTAACAGAGGATAGAAAATTGGATATTCTAATAAATTATCAACATATGTTTATGCCAACTTTTCAAAAAGCCCAAAAAACTAATTCTATACTATTTCATTCTTGGGCAAGTTTAAAATCACAAACACCTGGGTTTAAAGCAGGATTGCGATTTAATGTTATTCCCGACACAATTCAAGTTTCACAGACTCAGTACAATCGATTTAAACAATTATTTGGGAATATGGCTGTATTGACAGAAGAAAAAGTGCTAGAGCCTATTGATCGGAAGGCTGATCATAGGCAGGCTAGGGTGTTTTGAACGGGATGCCATGCCAGCTAGAAACATGCTGGCATGGCAGAGTCCTTGAAAATTGCACTACATATTAGCGTATCAAAATCCAAACCATTCATCTGGACCAAAAAAATCGTCATTGTTCAGTTGATCATCGTTATTAATTCGATCAGTCAGATCATCAGTGCTACATTTTAAAGGTATAGGATGTGAAAATTGTGTAAAATGAGCAGCTCCAGGACGATGATAAAAACTACTATCATTCCAATTAAATTCTGGCATCAGATGCACATCAGATTCATCCCGATAACTTTCATACAAATTAGATGAATTGTCATGGTTACTAGTTTGGGCTGACTCTTGGATTGGCTCTTGCGATATCTTTCGTTTTTTATGATCTGCTTCTTCTGAATGTACTTCTTCTGAAAATGAAAATTTTCGCTTTTCCGTTCTACTTATAGTGGTGGTGGTGGTATTATTATTATTATTATTATTATTATTAGTAGTAGTAGTAGTGTTACTTGCTGGTGTGCCCTTATCATTAGATGAAGAAGATAAATAATATTTTTCATCATTTGAAAAATCTTCTTCTGAAAATGAAGTCGGGGCCTTTGCACCATTTAAAGCAGGTAGGTTTCTTTTATTTGCCTGTCTTGTTATTGATGACTGTGGTGCTACTTCAAAAGTGTAATTATCAATGCTTTTTTTACACATACTAGCGAAAACTTCCTGCTTTATTTCATTTTTATATTTAGCGCAAAAAGCCTTGTGCTTATTTTTAGATACATACATTTTGTAATATGGATCACGTATTGATGCGTAGTCAAATCTCCTGCAGAGTAGAAGGCCTTCTCTTTCCTTCTGTTCTATTTTCAACTGAGCCAGCTTATCTCCCTGTGATAGCGACATGCGAACGCAAATCGCATCTTTAATTTTATCTTCTTTTTCCTTGTTGGCTTCCCTATCATATTTTCTACTTTTTACATGCTCAGAATCATTAATTATATTTCTGTAGTAATTCTTAGTCATTCTCGGTTCCATTATCTCATCCGCGTATGTCTTGCAAAAATCTTCATGTGTCAATTTCGATATATATATTTTGAAAAATTCATAGGGCTTGGTAACTATCCTAGAAGACACGATACCCAGTTCTTTTCTTTCTGCGGGTGACATTTCTTTTACACGAATACCTAATGACGTTTGAGCTCGAACACAGAATGCAGCTTTTTTTGCCTTCTGCAAATTTGCATTTACCTCCGCGGTATGTATATTATCTTTTTTCTTTGCTCGAGATTGAGATTTAGTCGATTTTCTTTGCATGTTTTCCCCGTACCCGTACATTCTAGTTATATGACTTACGCATAGGCGCGATGCTATCATAGCTATAGTTTGATATCAAACTAATTTAACTATATGAATATTAAAAGCTTTTATTACTGATCTATATCAAAAAATATGAATAGTTTGCTATAAATAACAATCAATCTCGTATATTCTAATTACGCGCGGGCGCGAGATTATCATAGGCAAAGATTGATGTTAAATTAACGCGTTTCGATATAAGATTTTTATAGTGAAAATAAATTTATAAAATTCCCCATATCACATTAAATAAAGTCTTATTCATAGCCGCAACATTTTTATTTTCGATGAGAATTGCCAGGAGCGGTTCTACCATTTGAACAATAATGACTTTGCTCGGTAAAATTATCATATTAATATTCAGATCAATATGCTGAGGTATTAATTTGATTTGCTCGTGATATTGATCTTGCTTATGTTGATAAGCCTTTGCATGCGGATTATCTTGAAGTAGAAGTTTAATATGAAGATTCAATTTCGCACGATTTAAAATAAAATTCTCAAAATAAATAGGATCAAGTGCATGCCATTTCTGCTGATCCGAAATAACAAAATAATCATCGCCCTCATTAAGGCCAGTTAGAATATCATCATAAATTAATTTAATACCTGCAAGACCATAATACATTTTTATTGTATTGATTGAGGGAGAAGAATACATATAATCTTGAACTAATAGCGGCATGATACTTGTTAAAATTTGTTTTTTTCTTTCTAGTAGAATAGAAAGTTTATCAGGTGATTCAGCAATAAATAATTTACGCGCCCCGTTAATTTCAATATGAAATAAGCCTTTTTCGACCAAGGCATCAATATAGGGATAGGCTGTTGAACGCTTCAATTCACTGTCCAGTGCTAGTTGCTGCGCTGTAGCTGGGCCGATTTTCAATGCTGACAAGTAGAGTAGGGCTTCTTTATCATTTAGCCCTAATTCTAACAAGCCTGAGTAAGTTTGTGTCTTTGTCATATGTTGTCCGAATTCCCGACAATTTATTCATTGTCACTTATAATTGATTGAATTAAATTATAAAACATATCTATTAATGTTGACAATATGAGCTTAACACAATGACTTATATGAAAGATCCTAAATCAGCGGCTGACTTACTCTTTACAAAAAGACATCAATTATTTCTTAATTTTGATGAACATACAGATCAATCAGAAAATGCCATTCTATATTTGAATACGCAGTTGAGTAAGCTTGCCTCTACCTTATCTTCTACATCACAGTTTAATTATTTGGATGTCGGGTGCGGTTTTGGGCAAAAAACTCTAGCTATTATTAATACGATACAAGCCTATTGTTTGATTAAAACAATTGCCTTAGATCCATCTCATGAATTATTGTCACTGTTTAAAAATGAAATCAGTGATCAATCTATTGATTTATTCCCCTCTACTTGGGAAGAATATCAACCTAATATTCAGTTTGATTTTATTTCATCTTTCCATACTTTTTATTATATTGATCATTGGCAATTTGCTATTTCGAAAATGCTAGATGCGCTTAAATTGAATGGACAAATATGCATTGCTCTTCGCTCGATTGATCCTGTTTGCCAATTTAAAGATTATTTTTATAGTAAAATATATGATGACAGAAGAAGAGAGCGCAATAGCGATGAATTATGCGAGTTATTAATAAAATTAAATATTGAATATCAAATCGATTATGTCGATTCACTATTAGATATTCGCGATTGCCTTGAGAAGAATAAAAAAGGAAGGCAATTACTTGAATTCATACTACGACAACCCTATGAAAAACTTGCTGACTTTGAAGATGAAATTATTTTATATCTTAAAAAAATAGAAAATAATGGCTATTTAATGCAGCGAGACGCATATATCTGGATTTCCAATCAAGAGAAAGGAAAATTATCATGAATTTAGATTCATTAAAATCACAATATTTTGATGGTATTTATCAAAGCAAGGCTTTTCTGATTAAGGAAAAGCCTTTTAGTTTACAGTCTGGAAAGAAGAGCCATCTCTATTTGAATCATCGAAATTTTCTATCACAAAACAGGTATTTATCGCTAGTCGCTCGTATTTATTATGAACTTTGTAAGAATGTTGAATATGATTTTCAATTGGGTGCGGTTGATTCAGTGACCAGTCCGATTATTGTAGGCGCCATGTGCGTAAACTTTAATAAAGATTATGTAGTTATTAAGCGCGAGGCGCTAACACATGGCACGCAAGAATTTATCTATGGCAATATCAATCAACCCATCATTTTGATTGATGATATGACATCAACAGGCGGCACACTTATTGATGCTGCAGAAAAAATTAGATCGAAGGGTGGTGTGGTGAAACATGCTATTATTAGCGCTTATAGAGATGAATTTGCTATTCAGCAACTTAAATTAAAAGATATTGAGTTGCTGTGGATTGCGAGTTTTTCGGAAATTTTAGCGTATTTGAACAGATATCTTACTGAAAATGAAAAATATCTTGCTAATATAATCATTTAGATAATGCTAAAATATTGCATTTTCAATGAAGTCTTCAATTTCAAAGCTGATCTTTCATTTTTTTAAAAAATATGATTTCAGGATCGTTCAGGTCAAGGTTGTCTATAATACCACTTTCAACAAAACCAGTTTTTAAAAACAATTGCTGGGCTACACGATTTGATTTGTTACATGAAGTGAATAGTTTCCCAACACAATTATTTTCAACATTCACCAATAATTCTTGAGCAATACCACATTTCCTATGCTCAGGTGCAACAAGGAGGAACTGAATAAAATTTTGCATAAAAAAGCTTTTATCAAAGGTCACATAACCAACAATAAAACCAAATTTGTTCGCAACGAAACATTTATCTGAGTTAATGGATTGCAGAATAAGCTCGGATCTTAATGTATTTTGCAAGGCAAAATTATCGATTTTTAAAATATTATCGATATCAGCAGATATTGCTTTACGGATTATAAAAGTAGCCAAGTTCTTTTACCAAAATGTTGAACAGATTTGAATAATTTAACACATTGATTTATGGGGTAGTTAATATAAAATCGCGTATGCACTTATTTGTGGTATTCACGACCGGGTAAAAATTAACATGGCCGGTAACTCCTATTACCGGCCATGTTAATTTTTGAGCGGTAACTAGCGCAAAGTGCAAGTTTTTGGTTATTAACCATTTGATACTTGTCTTTCAATGGCTGATAGCTATTGACTATTAAATGTACAAAAATTGAGATTATCAGCTGAATCCGCCTGCCTCGAAAACTGACTTTGCTATTTGAATATCTTGAACAGCTAGGCCAGTTAAGTCTGCAATTGTAATCTGCTGATCATCAATCCGACCCATATTTTTTCCCGATATAATATTGCCTAATTCGACTAATTGTTTTTCGTTAATTATTTTTTTATAAATTGCGTGAGCAATTTCCCCTCTTTCAACACATTGCTTTATGCTATCAGCAACAATAACATCTGCATTTTTAAAAATATTCTCATCCAATTCTTGTTTGTGAGGAGAATCAGCCCCAACAGCGGTAATATGAGTACCTTTTTGTATTTGGTTTGCAAATAACAGTGGCGAGGTAGAAGGTGTAGTTGTAATTATAAAATTGCAGAAAGATGTTAGCTCTTCGATTGTTCGTGTAGGAGTTACTTGGAATCCTTTATTTTCCATTTCAGTCTTGAATTGAGAAAGATTATGATCATTCCTTCCATACGCGATGACATCTCTGCAATTAATAATATTTTTGAGATATTCTAGCTGCAATTTAGCCTGTATGCCCGTTCCTACAATACCAATCTTATTTACTATACGTGGTGCAAGAAATTTCGCTACAATAGCTCCCGCTGCTGCTGTTCTTAAATCAGTGAGGTATCCTTCATCTAGTAAAATGCTGCAAAGAACACCAGTTTTTTGGCTAAAAATAAGCATTAACCCATTGCTAGATGGTAAATGTAATTTTGGGTTTTCATAAAATCCTGAAGCAATTTTAATGACATAATAATTGTCATCCATAATATATCCATATTTAATATGGACATCTCCGGGAGGATTTTTAAAAAGAAGTTCTCCAATAGGTGGGATAACTACTTTTCCTGTGGAATACGCAACAAATCCTTTCTCTATCGTTGGAATGATATCGATTTTTTCTAAACATTTTTTTATTTCATCGAGATAAATAATTTTCATTAGATAACACCAAGTGATTTCAGTGTTTCAAGGCTAATATTTGCGCCGCTTAAAACGACCACTACATTTCTATCGTGAAATTGATTAGTAGACTTTAAAAGTGCAGCAAGCGCAACACCAGATGCTCCCTCAATTAAAAGATGCGATGTTTTTAACATGCTAATAATGGCATTTTTAATTTCTTCTTCGGAAACTAAAATATATTCATCAACAAATTGACGGCATATATCGAAAGTAATAGCGTCAGGTTCTATCCCACCCGCTGTTGCGTCTGATAAGGTAGGCAATGTTTCCATCTCAATGATACGGCCGGCTTTAATTGATTCCGCCATAACAGGAGAATTTTCTGGTAAACAGCCAATAATTTTGATGTCAGGATTGATTGATTTTAAATATCCCGCAATTCCTGAAATTAATCCTCCGCCGCCGATGGGAACGAATACAGCATCGATCGTATTCAGTTGATTAATTAATTCTAAGCCAATCGTTCCTTGTCCGCCGATGACTTGTGAATCATTATACGGAGAGATGTAAATCATATTGTGTTGTTTTGCATATTCTAATGCATGCATTTCTGTTTGCATGCAATCCCTACCATAAAATTTTAGCTCATCTGTATAGTTACGGATATTGTCAATTTTAGTAGCTGATGCATTTTCAGGAACAAAAATGACGCCTTTCATGTCTAATTTATTTAAACCAAATGCGACCGCAGCTCCATGATTACCGGATGAAGCTGTGACTACACCTTGTTCGCGCTGAGACTGTGTTAAGCTCAATAATTTATTGATTGCACCGCGAACTTTAAAAGCGCCTGTGTATTGCAAGTTTTCACATTTTAGAAATACATTAACTTTAGTTTCACGACTAAGCGCAATGGAATAATCAAGAGGCGTTTCTCTAACATGCTGTCTAATTCTTTTTTCCGCGATTAATACTTCATTTTTAATATCAAACATAAATCACCTATCTTCTTTCTATGCCAAGTAGTTGTAAATAGTTGCTCTTGATACTCCAATAATTTGAGCAATGTATAATGCAGCGTTTTTTGCTGAAAATGCGCCTATTTCATTGAGATGTTTAATCAATTCTTTTTTTTCAGAACGAGCTAGCGACTCTAATGTTAAATGATGTTCTATTAAATAAGCATGTACATATGTATTTATTCTTTCCTGCCAATCATCTTCGAATAAAGGAGCTGGCTGGGATGAAAATTTTTCGCTACTAATGAATGTAGTGATTAAGGCGTTAAATTTTTCCAATTGAGATATATCAAGATTAATGCATAACATACCTACGGATTTGTTTTTTTCATCTCTAATCACGCTACTTACTGATTTTAATTTTCTACCGTCCCAATTTGTTTTTTCATAAGGCCCAACGCAATCTTCTAACCTAGCCATCTCTTCTTCTTTTGTGAATAACGATGAATCTCCAACCCTTCTCTTGGAGAATGGATGGAAAATTGCAACAATTTGATTTAATTTCATATCATGTACCACTACTTCCGCATGAGGATGCAATAATCGCTGAATTGCCTCAGCGGTAGGTAGAAATGATTTAATTGCTTTTTTCATAGACTTCCGACAGTTAGCCAGTAATTATCTATTATAGTCTAAATTAGACTAATTTGTCAAATATTATAAGTCGCACTTCGGGTGAGATTCTGCCTTGTTTTAGCGGCAGATCCCACAAACAAGTGCATACGTATGTTAACGATATTCCATAATAGGAAATACGCAAGAATCAAGTTCCAACTCATCTACCTGCTTGGCACCCATGTGTAGGTAAAAACCAGTAATTTCAGGAATTTCATCGGAGATAAATTTGAAAGAATACCAGCGTTTTTATCACTTCCCATAACCTCGCAACCTATTCTCTCTTAACTCCCTTTCCTCCTCCACTCCTTCATTTGGTTTTTTAAAAAGTTCCAGTAAATGAACATGACCCTTTTCCTTGGCCAATAACCATGGTGTTTTTCTTTTTGTGGTTGTTAATATATCTGTATCAGCGCCTGCCTCAATAAGTGCCCTTGCAATTTCTGTATTTCCATTTGCGGCTGCATGATGTAATGCCGTAAATCCGCACAGATCTTTATCATTTAATATTTGCTTATAGAAGCCACCAGACCAAGCATCACTGATTTCTTTCTTTTTTTTCATCCCTGCAAGAAGCACATTCACCATAGTTACACACTCTTCTTCCACTGCTTTATGTAAGGGAAGCATGACATTACCAAGAAATCTCATTATCGGATCATTATCATTTCCTAAATTATAGGCCTTAGGATTTTCCAATAAACAATCTATCATGGGATTATAATTTCTTTTCATCGCATAATGCAGCGGAGTATATCCTTCGTTATCAGTGCGATGTATTTTGTCAGGACTTTTATGTAACAATTTTCTGACATATTCTATACTCTCCCATTGCACCGCATCATGCAGCGACACATTTTCTAAGTTATCTTCTAAACAACCTTTTGATGCTAAATTGTCAGAAATCACTTCCTGATCTGTTTCTAGTTCTAGTAAAACATTTTTCGCAGAAGCACGTTTAGTGGGATTTTGCATCCAACACCAGTTGATCAAATGGGCAAATTTCATTTCTGCTTTTTTCTCTGATGCCTGCAATGGTAGCCGCTTACTTCCTAAAATAAATTTAGATAGTTGGGATATTTTGCTAATGCCCAAATCATGATAAGTAGTCTGTGCTTCTTTTCGATTTAGCATTTCCCATAAGACAATGGCGTAACCAAACATATCATATTTATCAGAACAAAATTTCCTGCTAGGCGAAAAAAATTCTGGCGGTGAATAAGCTGGAGCGCCAAAGTCTTTTTCTTCATCCCCTATTTTTCTCGACAATCCAAAATCAGTTAATTTGACGTGATATTGGCCGTTTTCTTCTGTTAATAATAAATTTTGAGATTTCACATCATGATGAACAAAATCAATTGAGCGAAGAAAATCTAATGCGCGCGCTATTTCTATCGCGAGAGAATAGGAAAGAGATAATTCAAGTTCGGCTAATTTAGCATGAACTGTACCTGCATTGATGAATTCAGCAATGAGAATCGCTTTCGGTTCCGGAGAAGTTTGATCCACAAAATAGGCATAATGTTTGATGATATTTTCATGCCCTGGTTTTTCCTCTAATTTTGCAGTATCAAATATTTTAATGTTGGCTAATTCATATTCAAATTTAAGTAAAAAATCATTACCCATTAATATTTTGATAGCTGCTGGCTGTCCTTCATATGTTCCCTTATATACGGTAGCAGTAGCGCCTTTGCCAAGCACACTGTCACAGGAATATTGCAAGCTTTCTTTTGTCGTTTCTATAAATACTTGATGCGAATTCATTTTCTGCTATTGCCTCGTCATTGAATGTAAATCATTTATGAACTATTCTGCAGCCTACAATATTACACTTTAAGAGAAATATAGGGAAATATTATGATTGGATTGTACCTAATGAAGCGCAAATGAGTGCATTATTTAATAATCGTTACGCAATTGATCCGGCCGATCCTAAGGGAAATGGCGGTTTTGGTAATACGATTGGCAGTACAAGTGCTTATTGGACTTCTACTCAACCTTATATGATGGATACAAAATCTGCATTGGGACAGGATTTCAATACTGGTACTCAGTTTATGTATGACACGACTAATAAGTTGAATGTGCGTTGCATTCGGACTTTTTAGTATTGACATGTAAGTATTAAACATAGCTTAATACTAGCAAGACGCGACATTTCATGATCTAATTTAAGGGATTAAAGACATTAGCGAGGATGCGGTATGAAATTGCAAGGACTTATTTTCTGTTCGATGCTTGTCATTTGTAATCTCTTATATATAACAGGCTGTTCTCAATCGCATGAGGTAGCCATCGTTGGTGGTAGCGATAATAATGAAAACATGTTAAACACGATCGAAGTTTTTGATCCAAGCAGAGGTATATTCACTCTTTTAGCGAATACAATGAGTACGGGAAGAATGTCTGCGACAGCAACCCTGCTAACAAATGAAAGCGTATTAATAGCTGGGGGACAGAGCCCATCTGCCCTTAATACAGCTCAAATTTATCAACCCATCAACAATAACAGCATAGCACTTACAGCAAGCCCTATGAATCACAGCCGTGTTGCACAGACGGCAACATTGTTGGATCCAGCTGTTGTAAGCGGCCCTGTTGCAGGCCAAGTATTGATTACTGGTGGAGACGCTTTTTCTGTCACGGGAACAGCCGAACTTTATAATCCAACAACTAATTCATTTACTGATACTGCAAATATGCAAGCACCTCGCAGGCAACACACTGCTACACTCATTTCCCATTGTGGCTGTGCCGCAGACGGTTTAATACTCATTACTGGCGGATATGATAATCAGTTTAAAGTATTAGCATCGGCAGAACTTTATAATCCAGCAACACAAAAATTCACAGCTGTTGCTAACATGCATTCGCCTCGTTTTAGACATACAGCAACTTTATTAAATGATGGCACAGTATTAATTGCAGGCGGTGCTTCTCAAATGGCAGCGGAAACAGGTGATATTAATCCTGCACTAAATACCGCTGAGATTTTTAATCCCAAAACGGGAACTTTCACATTGACAAAGAGTCTCATGTCAACTTATAGAGAAGCTCATGCAGCGAGCTTATTACATGATGGCACTGTACTTTTAACAGGTGGACAAGATAATCATTTTTTAATCCAAAATAATGCTGAAATTTATGACCCTGTTTCAGGAATATTTAGCCCTACGAGTAATAGTTGCGCTGGCGCTCCTCCTCCTGCTGGATGCATGTCATCTGGACGTGATTTCCATATTTCACAAACATTAGATGATGGCCGTGTACTAATTGCTGGCGGTGTTAATAGTCAATTTATCACTACAGCATCAGCAGAAATTTACGATCCAACAATAAAAAATTTTAGTGTGACTGGCAACATGAATGCTGCACGTAGTGGTGCTGCTGCATGTTTGGTGATTTCTTAAGAATAGAGTCTTGCGTTCTAAGCAAGGAATGTTACAATTTCCGGCATTCAAACTACCTTAATGAGCGAACTATAAAAAAGCTTGGAAGGACTTAAGGAGAATTTCATGAAGGATCTTACCCCGAAGGAAAAGCTAATTATCAACGAGTGGAAAAATCGTCAGAGACAGTACGAACAATCGAAGCAAGCGTTGAAGGATGTGTTAGCTAAATATGGAGTTGCTTCACGTGAATTTAATGCTGCTAGAGTAGAGTTTGAAATGCTTAAAGAAGAATTTGATAATTTTGAGAAAGAAAATCATGATGCCTTATCTAGTTATCGATAATTATATTTTATGTAATGCCAATAATTTAAAACAAAAAAACCTAGTAAAAAGAGATCGTTCATGATCTAATCTACCTGATTTTATCAA
>Ga0207126_1022_pt2 | contig 44393 bp, 38 predicted proteins | sample Alteio_BWMinHeat_20_FD_153586 | JGI IMG/M metagenome (GOLD analysis project Ga0207126, IMG submission 153586) | Enriched cells from forest soil in Barre Woods Harvard Forest LTER site, Petersham, Massachusetts, United States -... | ecosystem: Environmental > Terrestrial > Soil > Temperate forest >...
CTCTATTACAACAGAAGGCTGCAAGTATATTAGTAGACAATAGATTATTATCAACGAAGGCTTTACGCCCCTTATTGACATTTAACTTAAGTTATTTTGAAGAAGATACATCGGCGAGATGTGTTAGCTATAGAAAACAGGGAAATGGAAAATGAATCTGAGATCTTACGCGAAACAAAAAAACAAAAAGCAAAAGAAAGATTAAAATCGACACCGACTATAGAAAAGCTTGTCAATGACAAGTATATTCCGACGAAAAAGACAGTAGCTTCGAAAATGACAGTAGAAGATTACAAAAGAGTCCTCACATTTGAGGCAATGGATAAAAGTGATCTATATGAATATAAGATTTTTAGGGTTTCCAACGCCACAAGAAATAGAAATATTAAAAGAAATATTAAAGTCGACACCAACTATTGAAAGACTTGTCCATGATCGACATATTTCATTTGCACTCATTGCGGATAGTACTGAAGAAGACCTTAAGAAGCTGGAAGCCACTTTTTCAAGCTGTGCATATGAGAATATGATACTGTTTTCTAACTATGCCTTTTCATGGCCTCTATCAAAGATACATCTCAATCCTTTAACGAATTTAGATCATGAGCTTACTATCCGCCTCTTGGCTTCCCTATCCCACCCTAATATTGTGAAAGCGTTTGAATGCTCACCTCAGGCTGATGAATTTATACAAAAGCTACAATGCTTACATCAGCGGCATTCACTTAATGATATACTTGAAATAATATCCGTTCTAAGCGCTCATTCAGCATCCCTCAATATATTAGATTTCAAACATTATAATTATTCAGACTTAGATACTGATTCTTATTTCACGACGGAAGTGATTGAAAACTATTTCCTAACCTTGGAACATCCCATTATTTCCAAACTACATGAAAATAGTCGCAATACCTACAAGGATCGCTTTGGCCAGCCAAGCGAACAATTGCGCTATTTTATACTTCGTATCTGCAAGTTAAAAAAAGAAAGAATCTTCATCGATGCATTATCTGACGAAAATGTACTAGAAGCGATTAATGTATATGGTTTAGATCTCATTTTAATTCTACCCTTCTATCAACTTCTACAATATCCTAAAACCTTTGCTATGCTTCAATATCAGATGTGGGGTGTGAAAGACATTACTTCTTATGCGCCAGTAGAGAGTTTTAAAAAAGTTTTTGCTATTAGGAATATTGATCTGAGTTATTTAGGAAGTCAATTTGATGATAACAAGAAGCTAATAAATAGTATTCTATGCTTAGATAGCAAAATACGATCTAATCCAACTAGTCTTCAAATAAGTCTGGAAGATGTAGAAATTGCTATCAATGATGAATTTTTCGATTTGAATCGAAGCATGGCTTCTATATTGGAAAAGCATTCCAATGACGTCAACGAAAAATTGCTAGTAGAAATTAATCGCATTCTAAATAAATCTTTAATGTTGTCAAAAATATTCTTTGAGCAAGATCTTCAAATAATTCCCATCTTGCAAGCATACGCTGATTTTCTATTCAAGCATGAACAAGTCTCACAAGCGTTTTCACTAATCCATCATTCTCATGCCTTATTAAAGCAGCCTAATTACGCCCTTGAGGTCGCAGAGCGCCTAATGTTTTCTTCACCACTATTTGCTGCTGACCCCTTAGACCGACATCGATTTATTTTTCTTTTGCTTAAAGACGTAAGCGATGACACAAGAGCGAACATGCTAAAATGCCAATCACTTTATGTTTTACAAAAAAATACTATTATGGCCACATCAACGGAACAGCATTTGCAAAAATTGTTAGATGTGGATTTAGTACTATCATTTGAGCAAGCCTTTAAACTAACAATAGAACTAATCAAAAAAGTGATACATCGGCTTGAAAGAGATAGAGGATTGATCCCTATTCACTTAGTTGATTTATATTATCAAGTATTAGAATTGACATTTTATACACCTGAGGCATTTCACGCTTTAATTGCTACGATACATAGCTTATCTAGTGAATATGCGGCATATTTAGAATGCGATATTCAACAACTGCAATCTTTGTTGCAGGCTAAGAAAATAGTAGCTCATGAACAATTACTATTAGCACCAACAGCGTTTACCGTAGTCGATGTGAAAGATTTTGGCCAACTCTCTCCTATTTTAGAAGAAATAAAAATACTAAGCCTCGACTATCAAAATGCGAAATATCAAGATCACTATGGCAAATTAAGCACTGATTTACTAGGCAAGCTCCACTTGTATATGAAATCCTATTGCTTGTTAGAATTACTCGGTGATAATAGAAATACTGATGCCAAGATACTCAATCTACTCAGCATGGAAACTCTAAATGAGTTGTTAGAAGATTACAACCCAGAACTGCAATTAGAAATTCTTGTTCGTACATTTCAAGAAATCATGCTAAATAATTCTCTTTATGGAGAACCTCAATCATTTAATTGGCAACAGAACCTGACTATTTGGAAAACAGGCGGCAATTTTATGTTTGTGACGCCAGAACTTAAATTGCATCACATCGCTTTGCTCAAAGAAAAGGCTCAATCTATATTACAAACAAACAATTTATCACCAACTGATAACTTACAAACCTTATTGGGATTCAGACTAAGTTATTTGGAAGATAATTCATCTTCAGGATCTGTTAGTTTTAGGAGGCAGAAAAAGTAATAATCCTCGTAAGCGAACTCTCACGGGTTTCCCCACTGGAACCTAAATCCAGCGCGTCTACCAATTCCGCCAACATTCACTAAAACGTGTCCTTTCGGCAATGCTGTGTGACTTCCCCATGCCAAACTAATAACCTGATGTGATAAATGATGAATCTGTTCCTAATTTAAATGAAATCAGAAAATCACAAGGATGCGCCTATCAAGCATTAAAAATTCAACTAAGCCCTTCTCATTTAACAACAAAACGAACAGCCCATATTGAAAAACTTATGCAAGCATTGGAAGATATCAGAACTAATCCTGCGCTAGAGAATGAAAAGAGCAAACATACGGCCATGATAACTACTATCGCAGCTAGTTTCAGAGAGATTAGTCAACATGCAAAAGATCATAGATGGTTTCGCTCGCAAAGCAATTTGGCTGACGCCCTTGCAAAATTTATGAAGGATGAGTTTAATGTCAGCAAGAGGAAATGAATAAAGTTGACACCCAAGTCCCAAACTCCACCATTCCCAAACCCAACATTTTCTCATGATGACAGCCCTCCTCAAATCTCGTAAACTAGCGTTTGTGCGCCGCCAAAAGGACGAAACAAGCGGATGGAACTACCCAAGCCTGCAAATAAAGACCAGAGCACTAGAACTCGATTAAAGCTCAAAGAGTTCAATCGTTCACTCATTTTTTGGCTTACCCTCCTCATCGTCCTCGCTATCCTTGTCTTTTCTCATCAACAAAACAAGGTAAATGCTAATAAAGCCAGTAAAATAAAATCACAAGTTGTTTTAGCTGGGGTTAAAACAACGAATGTCCCTGTTTATTTGACCGCCATTGGCAATGTAACTCCAACCTATAGCGTCACTGTCAGAACACAAATCAATGGCATTTTGATGAATGTCTTTTATCGCGAAGGTCAATTAGTTAAGCAAGGTGATTTACTGGCGCAAATTGATCCCCGCCCTTATCTCGCTCAATTAGTTCAATATGAAGGACAATTAAAACGTGACACTGCCCTGCTTGCCAATGCACGCATCGATTTAAAACGCTATCAAACACTGTGGCGGCAAAATTCTATTTCACAGCAAACCTTGGCAACACAAATATCTTTAGTACAGCAAGATGAAGGTGCGGTTAAAACAGATCAAGGCTTAATTCAAGCGACCAAGGTCAATCTCATTTATACCCGCATTACATCGCCTATTAATGGACGTATTGGTTTACGCTTGGTAGACCCTGGTAATTTCGTACAAACTTCAGATACCAATGGTTTATTGGTGATTAACACACTTAATCCCATTACTGTGATTTTTACCCTACCAGAAGATAATATTCCACAAGTTGCCAAGCAAGTTTATGACAAACAGGTACTCAATGTTGAATGCTATGATCGTGATTTGAAAACCTTACTTGCCAGCGGTAAATTAATTTCACTCGATAATCAAGTTGATCCAACAACGGGCACTGTCAAATTACGCGCGCAATTTGCTAACAATAATAATCGCTTATTTCCCAGCCAATTTGTTAATATTAAATTACTGATTAAAACATTGATCAATGCTAGCACCGTACCGACAGAAGCTATTCAATACAGCTCACAAGGCCCCTTTATTTATGTCTTAAATAACAATCTGACTGTCAGTGCTAAACCTGTCAAAGTGGGTGCAGCCGATGGTGATAGGACGAGTATTTCTTCTGGTCTTAGCATTCATGATTTGGTGGTGATTGAAGGAGCGGATAAATTAACTGATGGCGCGAAAGTTAAAATAGCGCAAAATTCTCAAGAATTACTAAATCCAGCGATGAAAGCAAAACTCAAAACAGATATCAATAAACCTTTTTGGCGTTACTTTCTATGAGTATTTCAGGCCCTTTTATCAAACGGCCAATTGCCACTTCCTTGTTAATGTTAGCCTTGCTGTTAACGGGTATACTCGCCTATCAATTATTACCCGTTTCATCCCTACCTGAGGTTGAATATCCCACCATACAAGTCGTCACCTTTTATCCAGGTGCAAGCCCAGATGTCATGGCATCATCAGTCACTGCACCACTTGAAAAACAATTTGGACAAATGCCTGGCCTCGATCAAATGACTTCTACAAGTTCAAACAGTTCTTCTATTATTGCCTTACAATTTAGTCTCGATATGAGTCTCGATGTTGCTGAACAACAAGTGCAAGCAGCTATTAATGCTGCCACCAGTTACTTACCCGCTGATTTACCCAACCCACCTATTTATAGCAAGGTAAATCCTGCCGATACACCCATTTTAACATTAGCACTCACTTCAAAAACCATGCCATTAACACAGGTAGAAGATTATGCCGATACCAGACTCGTGCAAAAAATTTCGGAACAATCCGGTGTTGGCCTGGTAAATATTAGTGGCGGCCAGCGTCCTGCTGTACGCGTACAAATGAACCCCGATGCTTTAACTGCTTATGGATTAACACTAGAAACGATCAGAAATGCTATCATGACGGCAAATATTAATGCTGCCAAAGGTAATTTTGATGGCAAGCGTCTTTCCTATACCATCAATTCAAATGATCAATTACTTTCAAGTAGTGATTATAAACCCCTTATTATTGCTTACCGAAATAATGCACCCGTACGTTTATCTGATATTGCCAATGTGATTGATGGCGCTGAGAATACACAATTAGCTGCCTGGATGAATAAAACACCTGCCATCATTCTCAATATTCAACGCCAGCCCGGCGCTAATGTAATTGAAGTCGCAGATCGCGTAAAATTATTACTCGATAAAATTCGCTTAAATATACCGCGCGCCATTAATATTTCTTTATTAGCAGATCGCACTATTACCATTCGCGCCTCCGTTGCCGATGTGCAATTTGATTTATTATATGGCTTATTATTAGTTGTTTTAGTGATTTTTATTTTCTTAAGACATTTTGCCGCAACCATTATTCCCAGTATTGCCGTACCTCTATCACTCATTGGTACCTTAGGTGTCATGTATCTCTTAGGTTATGGTTTAAATAATTTAACCTTAATGGCATTGACCATCGCCACAGGATTTCTCGCAGATGATGCCATTGTGATGATAGAAAATATTGCACGCTATGTTGAACAAGGCGAACCACCCTTTGAAGCTGCCTTAAAAGGCGCGGCGCAAATTGGTTTTACTATTATTTCTTTGACGGTTTCATTAATCGCCGTATTAATTCCCTTACTTTTTATGAGTGATGTGATTGGTCGTTTATTTAGGGAATTTGCTGTGACTCTGGCAGTCACTATCTTAATTTCAGCCTTTATTTCTTTGAGCTTAACACCCATGCTATGCGCGCGTCTTTTGCGCCAGCATAAATCCAATGAAGTAAAACCGCTTGAACAAAAGGCATTGGCCATACAAAAAAGCATCATCGACTATTATGGAAATTCACTGCGCTGGGTATTAGAACATCAAACATTCACTTTGTTAGTTGCAGTTTTTACCCTATTCTTAACCGCTATTTTATTTTATTCCATTCCAAAGGGATTTTTTCCCATTCAAGATACGGGGTTTATTCAAGGAATTTCTGAAGCCGCACAATCCGCTTCCTTTCAATCCATGGTAAAAGATCAGCAAGCATTAGGAAATCTTGTTTTAAAAGATCCTGCCGTCGATAATATTTCTTCTTTTATTGGCATTGATGGAACGAATGTCACCTTAAATAGCGGCCGCATTTTGATTGCATTAAAATCCATTTCAAATCGTGGCGAAACAGCGCTTCATATTATGCAAAGATTGCAACCTCAATTAACACAAGTGCCAGGTGCAAGACTCTATATGCAGCCAGTGCAGGATTTAACGGTAGATACCATTGTCAGCCGCAATCAATATCAATATACACTGAGCTCAACCGATGCCAATCAAGTCTCACAATGGACAGAAAAATTAATGGATAAATTACGGCAACTACCAGAATTAAGTGATGTCACTTCTAATTTACAAGACAAGGGATTGCAAACTTCAGTTATCTTTGATCGCGATACTGCCTCTCGTTTGGGAATTACCGCACAGCAAATTGATGATACCTTATATGATGCCTATGGTCAGCGGCAAGTATCTATTATGTTTACCCAGCGCAATCAATATCGTGTTGTTCTTGAAATTTTACCTAAATTACAACAAGAACCTCTCTCATTGAATCATATTTATTTTAATTCGATCATCACTAATACACCATCAAGTTCAGCGAGCACACCCACTTCAACCAGCAGCGCACAGGCAACTTATCAAAGTAATACTTCCTTCACTCAAATTGGCAATACGAGTTTAAATAGCAGCAGCACACCCATTCCTAATATCGTGGTACCCTTATCTACCTTTGTCACCATTAAACAAGGCAATGCACCCTTAGTCATTAATCGCCTAGGACAATTTCCCAGCGCAACTATTTCTTTTAATTTGGCACCCGGCGCATCACTGGGTGCAGCGATTACAGCCGTTAATGAAGCAAGTGAAGATCTGCATATTCCAAACAATGTCATCACCGGTTTTGCTGGTTCTGCAAAAATATTTAAACAATCTTTATTAAATGAAGGATGGCTGCTGCTTGCATCAATCATAGCCGTCTATATCATATTAGGCATTTTATATGAGAGTTATATTCATCCGATTACCATTCTTTCCACACTACCTTCAGCGAGCGTAGGCGCCTTATTAGCCTTAATGATAACAGGCAAGGAACTCACTGTTATTTCATTAATCGGTATCATCTTATTGATTGGCATTGTGATGAAAAACGCTATTATTATGATTGATTTCGCACTTGAACAAGAACGTCAATATGCAAAAGAACCGGATGAAGCCATTTATGAAGCTGCTCTCCTCCGCTTTCGACCTATTTTAATGACCAGCATGGCTGCTATTTTTGGTGCCATACCATTGGCAATTGGAACAGGCATGGGTGCTGAATTACGTCAACCTCTCGGTATTGCTATTATTGGCGGTTTAATGCTGAGTCAATTACTCACCTTGTATACAACACCTGTTATTTATCTCGCCTTTGATCGTCATTATCGCCGTATGAAAACCTGGCGAGTAAAACTTCGTTGGACAAATCGTCCTTCTTTCAATGAAGAATAAACATGAATATTACGGCTCTATTTATCAATCGCCCCATTGCAGCTTCTTTACTAGCATTAGGCATTGCCATAGCGGGTAGCATTGCCTTTTATATTTTACCCGTTGCGCCCTTGCCACAAATTGATTTTCCAACAATCAATGTCACCGGTTCTTTGCCAGGCGCTGATCCCATTACCATGGCAACATCAATTGCAACGCCGCTAGAGCGGCAATTGGGGAAAATTGCTGGCGTGACTGAAATGACTTCATCAAGCACCCTTGGGCAAACACGAATTACTTTGCAATTTGAATTATCACGTAATATTGATGGCGCAGCGCGTGATGTGCAAGCTGCAATTAATGCTTCATTAAGTCAATTACCCACTAACCTACCTTCGCTGCCCACTTATCGCAAAGTCAATCCTGCTGATGCACCGATTTTGATTTTAGCTTTAACTTCTGATCAATATAATAAGGGACAAATGTATGATTATGCATCGACCATCCTGGCACAGCGATTATCACAGGTTAATGGTGTAGGCCAAGTTATTGTCGGTGGTTCTTCGCTGCCTGCTGTCAGAGTTGAATTAAATCCCAATCAATTGAATAGTTATGGTATTGCTTTAAATGACGTCGCTAATGCTTTGAATGCAGCTAATGTCAATATTCCCAAGGGTCAATTAGAACAAGCAAAAACAAGTTTGCAAATTCATAGCACTGATCAATTATTCAAAGCTAATCAATATGCACCCTTAATTATTACTTATCGTAACAATCATCCGGTGAGAGTGTCAGATGTCGCAACCGTAGTTGATTCAGTTGAAGATTTGCGTAATGCTGGCATTTCTAATGGCAAACCCGCCGTTCTCATTATTATATTTAAAGAACCTGGCGCCAATGTGATTAAAACTGTTGATCAAATTGAAGCAATCATACCCCTATTAAAATCTTCACTCCCTTCTGCTATCAATTTATCTAAGGTAATGGATCGCACGACAACCATACGTACTTCCTTATTTGATGTTGAAATTACGCTTATTATTGCGATGTTTCTCGTTATATTTGTCACTTTTTTATTTCTCGGCAATTTACGCGCCATGATGATACCCGGCATTGCAGTGCCCCTATCTTTATTAGGCACCTTTGCCGTCATGGCTCTTTGCGGTTACAGTTTAGATAATTTATCGATGATGGCTTTGACGATTTCCACCGGTTTTGTCGTTGATGATGCTGTGGTTGTGCTAGAAAATATTACTCGTCACTTAGAAATGGGCGTGGATGCAAAACAAGCTGCCTTGATTGGCGCAGGTGAAGTCAGCTTCACTGTTTTATCTATGAGTTTGTCATTAATTGCCGTCTTTATTCCCATCTTATTAATGGGCGGCATTGTCGGACGCTTGTTTCATGAATTTGCTGTCACACTTTCTTTGGCAATTTTAGTCTCGCTCTTTATTTCATTGACCATCACACCGGTCATGTGCGCTGTCTTTCTTAATCAACATACAAAAAAAAATAACAATCCTTATAAACATGTCGTCGAAAAAATTCGCGCTCATTATGATCGCAGTTTAGCTTGGGTATTAGGTCATCCTGCCCTAATGTTATTTGTCATGATCGCGACCATCATTTTAACGATATTTTTATTTATTATTGTGCCAAAAGGATTTTTCCCTCAGCAAGATACAGGACGCATCACCGCCAGTATTCAAGCGGAACAAGATATTTCCTTCCAAGCCATGCAAGCTAAATTGACTGAATACGTCCACTTAGTTAATAACGATCATGCCGTGCAAAATGTCGTGGGATTTGTCGGTGGGAATGGACCAGGCGGTAATACGACAAATACAGGCTCATTATATATCACCTTAAAACCTTTATCCCAACGTGATTTTTCTATCGATCAAGTCATCAGTCGTTTACGTAACACTTTAGCTGTGGTGCCTGGCGCTACACTTTATATGCAAGCTGCTCAGGATTTGGTGATTGGCGGAAGAACGGGCAATGCACAATTTCAATATACCTTATCAGCCGATAACTTAAATGTACTAAATCATTGGGCGCCGATTCTCACTAATAAATTAAAAAATATATCAGGTATTGCTGACGTTAATAGCGACCAATTGAGTAATGGTTTGCAAGTCTATGTCAAAGTTAATCGAGATTTTGCCTCTAGTTTTGGCCTTAATTCACAACAAATTGATGCGACTTTGTATCATGCCTTTGGTCAGAGTCAAGTATCAACCATGTATACTGCGATGAATCAATATCATGTAGTGATGGAAGTTGCACCACTCTATTGGCAGCATCCTGAAACACTGAATCAAATTTATCTTCTTTCACCAACAGGACAAAAAGTTCCTTTATCTGCCTTTGCTCATTTTGATTTATCTAACACTTTACTTTCTGTCAATCATCAAGGCCTTGCACCAGCAGCGACACTATCATTTAATTTATTACCCGATGTTGCCCTCGGTGATGCTGTTAATAATGTGAGTAATACGGTGGCCAATATGCATCTCCCCACTTCAATACGCGGTTCATTTCAAGGAACAGCCGAAGCTTTTCAACAGTCTCTCGCTAATGAAACCTATTTAGTCATGGCAGCCTTATTTGCAGTTTATATTGTACTTGGGATACTTTATGAAAGTTTGATTCATCCCATTACTATTCTTTCTACACTACCTTCTGCTGGTTTAGGCGCATTACTCGCATTGTTATTGACCGGTTTCGATTTAAGTATTATTGCCTTAATCGGCATCATTTTACTCATTGGTATCGTGAAAAAAAATGCTATCATGATGATTGATTTTGCGCTGAACGCGGAAAGAACTGAAAATAAATCATCACGAGATTCTATTTATGAAGCAGCAACGCTTAGGTTTCGGCCTATTATGATGACAACCTGTGCCGCCATTTTTGGTGCACTGCCTTTGGTTTTTGGTTATGGGCTTGGTTCTGAGTTACGCAGACCTTTGGGTATCGCCATCGTTGGCGGATTGCTTGTCAGTCAAATGCTGACGCTTTATACAACGCCGGTTATTTATCTTATGTTTGAGCGAATAAGGATTAAGCTGAATGAAATATTCATGCGATGGAGAACAATAAATGAAAATTAATCTATTCATCATCAGTGTTCTCGGTTTATTCCTAACAGCCTGCACCGTTGGCCCAGATTATCATCGCCCTCCCATGATCACACCGGCTAAATTTAAAGAAGCAAAAAATAAAAACGTCATTGCTGCTAAAAATAAAGATTGGAAAATTGCCGCGCCCAAAGATGCTGATTATCGCGGCAAATGGTGGGAAATTTTTCATGATCCTGAATTATCAAAATTAGAAGAAAGACTAAATCATTGTAACCAATCAATCGCGTCTGCCTATGATAATTTCAAGCAAGCACAGGCATTAGTGGATGAAGCACGCGCAAATTTCTATCCCGTATTAATTGGAAATATTTCACTGCAAAGACAAAAAGGTGCTGGCTCAACGTCTATCATCAGCACTTCAAGCAGCGGAACGCTACCCACTGGTTCATCTAGCACGGGTATCGCTGCTACCTCTGGCTCAAAAGTCGTTTATAATCATTCCATTATTTTTAATGCTTCTTGGCAGCCTGATATTTGGGGCTTGGTGCATCGTCAAGTTGAAGCTGATCTTGCTGCAGCACAAGCAAGTGCCGCCTTATTAGCAGCAACACGATTATCTTCACAAGCTTCCCTTGCAACTTATTATTTTGAATTACGCGCCTTAGATAAAGATCAGAAAATACTAAATGAAACAGTTCATTCAGATAAGAAAATTCTTCAACTCACCAAAAATCAATATCATTCTGGTGTTGCTTCAGAAGCTGATATCTTGCAAGCAAAAAGTCAATTAGAGGCAGCGCAGGCATTAGCAATTAATAATGGCGTTAATCGTGCTATTTACGAGCATGCTATCGCGGTATTACTTGCCCTTCCTGCCAGTGATTTTTCTATCCCCTATCAACCCTTAAATCAAACACCGCCGCCGATACCGATTGCGCTTCCTTCTACTCTGTTAGAACGTCGTCCTGATATCGCACAAGCAGAACGTTTAATGGCTCAAGCTAATGCACAAATTGGCATTGCCGTTGCCGCCTATTATCCTACTTTGACTTTGACAGGTAATAGTAGCTTTGTTCATCAAGGACTTTCACATTGGATTGGCTTACCTGAAATGGGATGGGCTTATGGACCACAATTGTCACAATTAATTTACGATGGCGGCTTACGTGCTGCCACTATCAGAGCTGCGCAATATGGTTATTTTTCCACAGTAGCTTCATATCGGCAAATTGTTCTTGCTGCTTTTCAAAATGTTGAAGATAATTTAGCAACGCTGCGTATTTTGACAAATCAAGCGCGCGTACAAGATCAAGCGGAAGTAACAGCAAGAAAGGCATTACATTTTGTTATCAATGAATATAAAGCCGGAACCGTACCTTATTCAAGTGTGCTTAGTTCGCAACTAACCCTGTATACTGCTGAAAAAAATGCTGCTGATGTAACAGGCATGAGAATGACAGCCGCTGTTGGCTTGATTGTTTCCTTAGGAGGTGGTTGGAATGTTAAAACAATTTCTTGCGTTTAGTCTGCTACTACTTGGCTATCATTCTCTTGTTTATGCAAACAATGATTTGCTCAAGCATACTTTTACTAGTAAAAAATATCGTTATTCCATTCAATACCCCGATCAGTGGCAACCCCATACTAAAACTGCCATTTTTACTGTAGTTTAGGTTTACAATCAAGCTGATTATGCGATTAGACTACATAAAATATGCCAAAAAAGAATTGGCTCTTAGGCGAATTAAGAAAACCTTAATTAACTATTGGTAAAATACTAGTCACATTCTTATAACTATAAAATATACATTCGAGGTTTGACATGCATTTAAGATTTGGCGCAGCACTACTAGACAAGCAACAAAAACAACTTATACGCTTACATACTTTAGCTTTGCTTAAGATTATCTTTGAAGCAGCTGAGCAGCATGAGATTCAGGAAATTAAAAATATCTTTTTACAAGGATTAGAAAGATTTGAATATTACAAACATGATAAGAAAATAAGTAAAACTTCATTAGCCTACATTAACTACCTATCTATTTATATAAAATATTATTCAACGCAAGGAGCCTGTGATTTCTTTTTTTCTAAAGATTTTTCTACTTTTGTTAGGCATACAATAATAACCAATCTAGATAACATAGAAGAGATTAACACCAAAGAAGTAGCAGAAACTGCTGCCAAGATTCGCGCATGTTATGCGGATAAAATAATAAAAGGTGGAGAACCAGCATATGGTTTAGATTGTTTTGCGGGTTGCGCACATCCGCCACAATACTTATATGAGCAAGAAGATGATGAGTTTCAAGAAGAAGCAAAAGAAATTTTAAAATTGACACCTACAATGACAAAACTTGTCGATGACAAGTACATACGAAATGCAGTCATTGTGAAGCTTGATAAGCTAACACTTGAGAAATTGGAAACAACATTTTCAAGCTGCGAATATGAAAATGCAACGATGTATTTCAAGTATATCTATCCTTTATATCATTTAACTGATTTAGATCATGAATGCACGATTCGTTTCTTAGCTTCCCTATCACATCTTGAAATAAAAATAGCGCTTTCATCCTCATCGCAGCCTAAGCTGTTTATGGAAAAACTACTCAGGTTGCATCAAGCGCATACACTTGACAACATACTCGATATATTATCCGCTCTCCGTTTTCGTTCAGCATCACTCGATATGCTGTATTTAAGTGATGAAAGATTACATGACCATGGTTATATCACAGCGGAAGTTATTGAAAATTTTTTAACCACGATAAAACATCCTATCTTTCAGCAACAGTATGAATGTCCCAATCCAGGTAACGGATACCAGAATTTCATACTTGAGGTTTGCCGCAAGAGAGAAGAGGCACTCCTAATTGATGCCTTGTCTCATCCCCTTGTACAACAAAAAAATTTGCTAAAAGAGAATCTTACTGTAGTCCCACTCTTTTATAAACTCATCCAAGATCCTGAAATATTTGCTATGTTTCAAGCTGGTGAATGGACCATAGATGATGTTTGCAGTGAGATGACGGTAGAAGATATAAAAAAAATCGCAGCAATTAGAAAAAGTGATTTAGATGATTTAGAGAAGCAATTTTCCAGTAACAATAAGCTCGTGAAAGCAATTAAATCGTTAAAGAGCATAAGAGAAGAACCTTCAAGATTTATTTTACGAGAGCTAAAGAAAGAATATCTAAAATCTATAGTTAATGCTGAATTAATTGTATTAAATGATGATCTTTGTGACTTATTAAATGCCAATCAATTTGATAAAGAATCCCTCGAAGCCATGAATCAAATTACAAATATGGCCTTAACCTTGTCGCAAGCATTTGGCAAACATCTTAAAATAATTCCTCTCTTGAACAATTATGCAAATTTTTTATTTAAGCATGGAGAAATTTCTCAAGCTCTTTCCATAGCTAATCATTCCAACATTCTTTTAAAACAACCCGCTTACGCCCTTGAAGTAGCCGACTGCCTGATGTCTTCTTCACAGATATTTACAACTGACCCCTTTGACCGCCATCGCGTTATTTTACTTTTACTGAAAGATCAAAATCGCAATGCAAGAGCGAATGTATTGAAATGCAAATCATTCTATGTTTTACAGCAAAAAAATATTCACACAACGACAACAGAAAATGATTTGGCAAATTTATTACAAGTTGATTCAGTCATCTCCTTTGATCATATTCACGAATTAACTCTTGCCATGGTGAAAAATATAATCCATGCGCTTGAGAACAATAAGAAGTTGATTCCTCATTCTTTAATCGATTTATATTATGATACGCAAAAATTAACATTTTATACACTTGAAGCCTTCCATCACTTAATTGCCATCATGCATGGTTTGACTGCGGAATATATACTAGATTACGGGAAATATATACTCGACGATAATGGGGAATATCTATCTGTATTATCTGCTAAAACTATGGTGGCTTATGAAGAATTACTATTAGAGCCGCGTCAACCTGACATAATCAACACAGAAAAATTTAAAAGCATTAGCCTTGATTCAATGCCTATTAAACAATTGAGTCGCGTTTACCAAAGTAAATATGGAGATGCCTATGGTAAACTAAAAATTGATTTATTGGACAAATTAAGCTTGTATATGAAATCGCTTTGCTTATTAGAATTACTGGGTGACAACAGAAATGGAAATGCTAATGCTGAAGCACTGAATTTACTTAACATGGAAATTTTAAATGGCGTATTAGAACAATATAAACCAGAACAACAGTTAGAAATACTTGTGCGTGCATTTCAAGAAATCATACAAAATGATTCCTTATATACTGAACTTAAGTCATTCGGCTGGCAAGATTTTGCTTTTTGGGCAACGCCACGTACAGATTACAAAATCACAGAGATTAACTTGCAGCATATCGCTCTATTACAACAGAAGGCTGCAAGTATATTAGTAGACAATAGATTATTATCAACGAAGGCTTTACGCCCCTTATTGACATTTAACTTAAGTTATTTTGAAGAAGAACCGTCGAAATGTATTAGCTATAGAAGACAGGGGAATGGACAATAAAACTACGAACCCCATTACCCTTCCACATACAAATCCGGAAACAACACCGCCCCCGGATGCAAGGCATAGCAATCAAAATCCCTCACACCCCTCTCCCTCAACAAATCCTCATCAATAAAAAATTGCCCCGTCACATCCCTGCTCTTGCTGGTGAGAACAGCATAAGCCGCATCTGCCACAATACTCGGCTTACGACTCGCCTCATACAATTCCTTGGGAAAATTAACCGCAATCGCAGCCGTTGCAATCAAGGTTTTTGGCCATAGCGAATTAACAGCAATTCCCTCTTTTCTAAATTCTTCAGCCATACCCAGCGTACACATACTCATGCCATATTTTGACATGGTATAAGCCAAGTGATCTTTAAACCATTTTGCCTGCATGTTAAGAGGTGGCGATAAAGTAAGAATGTGAGGATTCGAGGATTTTTTTAAATGCGGAATACAATATTTAGAACACATATAAGTTGCACGCACATTCACTGAAAAAATTAAATCATAGCGTTTCATGGAAATATCTAAGGTGGATCCCAAATTAATTGCACTGGCATTATTGACCAAGATATCAATAGCGCCAAATTTTGCTACTGCCTCATCAACAGCTCGCACGACAGCAGTCTCATCACGTACATCAACCACCAGTGGCAGGGCTTGCCCGCCCACTTGTTCAATTTCCTTTGCTACGCTATAAATCGTCCCCTCTAAGCTTGGATGAGGCTCTGCTGTTTTTGCAGCTATTACAATCTTTGCACCCTCTTGCGCGCAACGCAGGGCAATTTCCCTGCCAATACCACGACTCGCACCCGTGATAAAAATAACTTTATCATTCAATTTGACTGACATCGTCTCTCCTTAAATTTCCCGACTCATTTGCCGTCCCAGTTTAACATGATGGGCTATACGCTGGCAGGATGAATTGGCATGATCGGCTAACACAATTGTACTTTGCAACACAATATGAGCATGCTTCAATTTATTTGCAAGCAAATAAATTGTATTACGATAATAATTAGCAACAGATGAATCGTCTACCATCCCACAATCATCCCTACCCAGCGCTTCAATAGCATAATAATACTGAATTTGATGAGAATTAGCATGGCAAGTATGCTGCTGCCACCAAGTAAGTGGTTTACGCGCAAGTTCTGCAGAAGGAATAGTTTGAATGATACAAGCTGGTATTGAATGCGGCATCCCTGCCTCAAGTTCTTTTAAACATTGATCTGCCGTCAATACATATTTTTCATGCTGCTCTTGCTCCCCTATTCTTTTCATCATATTAGCTGCCGCTAATAATTCATACATGGACAATAAAGAAAAGATTTGCAAGAAAATTAATATTGATATAAAAACAAATCCCCGTTCACTTTGCATAATTCGCCCATCCATACCAATGCTTTTTTAGCGGCGGCGCTATCACTTCTAAATCTAGCATCAAGCCCCTATCAATGCTGATCTGCATTTGCTGAATATTTTCTACTAATTCGATTTTACGATGATTGATATCTGTCATAAATAAAGCATAAATGGGTAAATTATCTTGATTACGTCTTTTTGTTTTGGCAATGAAATAGCGATTAATTTTAAATTTCCCCACTTCAGCACCTGCCGAAAATTGACTATGCAAACTGTGCGACAAATGCAGTGCCTGTTGATGATGCCTGATCACCGATTTTTCAATTTGAAAAATTTCCGCATGCTGACAATCCGCAATCATCAACCAATTCTTTGCTGCGAAATGCACCGCACCATCCACATATAAAATACTACGATCTTCATTCATTCTATTTAAAGTTGCAGCAGGAAGATCGGCATAACGCACAGTGAATTCATGGTTACTGCTTGTTAACTTGTTTTGCACTGTTAACAAGCCAGGTGGATCAGATATCAATGGAAAATCATTTGTCAAAGCAGCGCAGCCGATATGCCCTGCTTTAGTAATTTCTGATTCCAAGATGGAAAGTGCAGAACTCGCATTATCTTGTAAATGATATAGGGCTTGCTGCAAACGCCAATTTTGCTGGCTCGCAAGATGCATAGACCAAAGCAAACTGATGATGAGAAGTCCAAAGGTCATCGCCAAGATGAGTTCGACCAAGGTCGTGCCCTGATGATTTGCTTGTGTTATTCGATAATTTGCATTCGCAAACATCCTGTTTGCCCTCAATAAATACGGGTATAGTGCTAAGAATTTATTCTAAGGTGAAGAAATATTTTTTCTCGCATGCCTACTTCTGCGCGAAGTAAGCTCATGTCTTTCATGAATATTCACTTGATATTGACGACATACTGCCAAATAAGTATCGCAAGAACCGGAAGAAAATAAGCTATGCTTGTGCCGATGCCAAGTTAGCGCATCTCCAATTGTAATTCTACCGTTTTTCCTGAGATATATTTTAGTCCCATTAATATCCTTAGCGAATTCATTATCGCGCCAAAGCATATTCATTTGCGTTTCATTTGCTATAATTTGGATATCATTATCATGCTGTTCTTCCAAGATAGTTTTCATGCTTTTCTTTTTGCAACAACGAATTGCTCTAATTAATTGTTGATAGGCATCAATTTGTATTTGCGCACCACCAGAGTAAAAGCAACTATCTATTTCTTTTTCCAAACGATGAATGTCTGTTTCAAATTTTTTTATCGTTTCCCTTCTTTCTGCTTCAAAAGAAACAATATCTGAAATTTTCATAAAATTGCCAACTTCTTCTGTGTCACTATCATCACTCAACTCTCGCAGCGCATCATCCTGCTTCTCTTGCGTATTAATCCTCTTACGCATTTCCTCCTTCAAAATCGGCATGAATTCATTTTCAAAAAATTCCCCAATTTCTGCATGACCACCGCTATCTCCAACAAAAAGCAAGTTGGGCTGCGTTTGAAGGTTGGCTATCATGTCTTGTGTCAGCGGTTTGACAATGGATTTCCGAGGGTTATTCCCTGGTATAACAGTAATCCCTGGTATAACAGCAACAGAAAAATCACCATGAGGACGATATTTCTTCGCTCTTTTTATTAAATCCTCCCTCATTTCATCTGGGGTGAAATTTCTGGCAGCATCATGATGGACAGCTACACACAGCAGTTGTTCAACCGTTTGAGGGTTGGTGCTGACGTAGGATTTGTCCTCGGTACTTATGTATTCAGCTTGTCTCCCTTTTGTTAATTTTTTCCTTTTTTTTAATTCATGTTTCCATTCTGCATCCCATTCTTCTTTATCCTGTCTATCCTGTTCCAATAATAAATCAACTTCCTCTTGAAGTGCCAAACGAAATCTATCAGTGAATGACAGGACATAATAGCGGATAGCATTGTCACCAGATAAGCTATTAGCTTTGATTGTAGTCTGAGATTGATAAAAATCATTATTACCAAAAGCACGGGTCACTACCGCTAAATTTTTTTCAGGAATGCGCTTTCCCTTTGATGTATATACTCTGTGCGCATACTTTTCGGCGTTAAGTATATTGAATGAATTTTCAATGCCAATAAACATTGCATTAGTGCTGCCAACATTGAAGTAAAGGATCCGATTTCCAAAAACAAAGCTCGCATTGTAACTATACTCATAAAGATTCCTTGAAAATAAATCTTCGATGTGCTCAACAGTCGATTGAAATATCGCATTCCAGTCGTCAAGTGCTAGAGCATCAATTTGATCTATATCGTCAATTATAAAACCTTTGCTAAAAGTAGATTCGCGTGCACTCAGCATTTGCCTCGCCTCGATTTAGATTAATTATTTATTTTATGGATCGCGCATTGTAACACATTTACACACTCTGTCATTAGAGCCAGATCAAAAACATCTTTTGTTTATAAATAATGACTTAGCTTAGTATTTTATTTCTACTCAATCACTTGCATTCGCAAACACTCTTTTTGCCCCCAATGGATGCTTAGCCGATAATGCGGGGCATACCCAGAAATCATGCCGCGTCCATTAGGCAGCACGATTTGATTTTGTGCATTCCATTTTGCAAGTGCCGTTTGCTTATCATTGTCATCGATGACTTGTAATTGTCTTGCCATGATATGTAATTGCTGCTCTGCCACTGAATAATAATAGGCTGATTTTGCTGAATGCAAGGAAGTGATTTGCATGGCATCCAAGCCCAACAACATGAGCGATAAAATGGTGAAGCTGATGAGAATTTCGATGAGGGTGATGCCGGTGAGATGAGACATGGGAGTCCTTTCGTCGATAAATAATAGACTCAAGCAGAATTAAAATACAATAAAAGCGCGCAGTAAGGAGGCCTTCCCCATCGGGGGAAGGCCTCCTTACTGAACGACTATTTCGCATTTGAATGCTTAGCTTGACGCGTATGGCCCACAGGGCGGAAGGGGGATATAAATACTCCAGATCATCTTTAAATGCTTTTTCTGTTTTTCATCAACGAATTATGGAATCTCTACAGCAACGACAAAACGAATCACCCATACTTCCTCGCAAACTCACCCATAAACCCAACCAACGCATCAACCCCCGCCTCCGGCATTGAATTGTAAATACTCGCGCGCACACCACCCACACTACGATGGCCTCTCAGATGCGCAAGCCCTACTTGTGCTGCCTCAGTCAAAAATGTTTTTGTTAATGCTTCATCAGGCAGGGTAAATACGACATTCATTAAAGAACGATAGGCTGGATCGATATTGCATTGATAAAAATCAGCATGCTGATCAATAAAGCCATACAACTTAGCAGCCTTACGCGTGTTGCGTTGATAAAATTCAGCCACACCACCTTGCCGCTTCATCCATGCCAAGACAAGACCCATCATGTACCAGCTATAAGTTGGCGGCGTATTGTAAAAGGAATGCGTTTCTGCGTGAATTTGATAGCGATAAAGTGAAGGTGTGTGAGGCAAGGCTGTTTGAATTAAATCATCTCGTATTATTACCACAGTAATACCCGCTTGTCCCATGTTTTTTTGCGCGCCTGCATAAATCACCGCATATTTTGTCACATCGACTGGGCGTGACAAAATCATGGATGACATATCTGCAACCAGGGGCACCTCACCCGTTTGTGGTAGCCAATTAAACTCAATGCCTTCTATTGTTTCATTAGGCGTGTAATGCAAATAAGCAGCTTGAGGATTTAAGGACCAATGTTCCTGCGATGGTACTGTGATCCAATTATTTTTTTTCTCAACTTCTGCGACCACACGTATGTCGCCATAATGCTTGGCTTCTTCTATGGCCTTTTTAGACCATATCCCCGTATCGACATAATCAGCCGTCATTTTTCGACCTAAGAGGTTCAAGGGCACCATGGCAAATTGCGCTGTCGCACCGCCTGGCAGAAAAAAAACATGGTAATTTTGGGGGATATTCATCAGCTCACGCAAGTCAGCTTCAGTCTGCTCAGCGACTTGTTGAAATTCTGGCCCGCGATGTCCATGCTCCATAATTGAGATGCCAGTACCATGCCAATCCAGCATTTCAGCCTGGGCTTGTAATAAAACTTCCTCGGGTAACATGCCAGGGCCGGCATTAAAATTGAATACATCACGCATATGATTAGCCTTATTTTTTAATAAATTACTTTCAAAATTTAAATTATCTGTGCTTCTTTGCTGCATTGTCTTCTCCTTATCCTATGCTGTTTGAAAGTAATTAATAAGCCATTAAAGTGGCAGATATCCTAGCAATTCTTCCACATTTTCGCTATTATAACTTGCATAATATTTAAAACAATCCGTTGAGTATAATCCATGAACTACGCAGATACAGTCAAATTTTTAGTCGCCATGATCATCATGATGAATCCCCTGGGATCACTCTCCATTTTTTTACAACTCATGAAGGGAACCCCTTTAACTCATCATCGTAAAACGGCAGTCAAATGCGGCTTTGCTATCGCAGTTATCATGGTGATTACCATTTGGCTAGGCAGTCAATTACTCGATTTATTGGGCATTACCATTTCATCATTTCGTTTTGCAGGCGGTATCATTTTGCTCTTAACTGGCTTATCCATGTTGCAATCTAAAGAAAGCCCCATGAGCCATACGCCTGAGGATGATATTGCTGCAGAAGAACGCGGCTCAGTCGCAGTCGTTCCTCTTGCCCTACCTATCATCATCGGCCCCGGTTCAATCAGCACGCTCATTATTGCCTCAAATGATTACCCTATTCTTCCCTATAAAATCTGGCTATCTGTACTTTGCATAGTTTTATCAGCCAGCATGTTTGCCATTTTATATTTTGGCGGCGCTATTGCACGAGTTGTTGGCGAATCCGTTATCAAAGTGATCACGCGTATTATGGGGATGATCATCATGGCCATTGCGGCGGGCATGTTGGCTAATGGTATTGTGGGGTTGATACCGGCGCTGCAGTGATGGCTTAACAATTCTCGAAAGAATTTTCCTATCATACAGGCGTTCGTCGTTATAAAAGCCTGTCATTCCCGCGTAGGCGGGAATGACAGGCCTGAGTTATGCTGACCTGTCAAACCCACGCACATTTTCCTGCTCCACCTCCTGCGAAGAAGAATCTTCCACACAGCAACAGCAAAAAAAGCCCGCTTTTGTTTTTGTTATCCGTGGTTCCCTACTGTTTGCCAAAAGCGGCTGAGTGTCACTAGGAACATCATGAGACACAAGATCTTCCGTGGTAGAAAGCGACTGAGTATGAATAGGAAGAGCAGGAGATACACCATCCTCTACTGTAGGCTCACCTTCACCCGCTTCATTAGCCATAGGGTTGTAATCATCCAGTGGAACGATGTCATAGGAGTTCACTTCTACGACGACAGTATGCTCCAGCTTTAGCTTAGCTCGATGCAGCGTCTGTCTTTGCGGCGCATAAGCCTGCGATGGCTGAAGAAATACATCTCCCGCGTGCCCTACACGCGGTGAAGGCGGCGTCTGATCTGGAGGAAGAGACACTATGATAGAAGGCACAGCGGACTCATGACTTCCATCCCAAGATCGATGTTTCAGCTTTTTTTCCTTCTTTTTATCCTTCTTTCCACCCAAAGTAATCCTTTTCCTTAATTCCTTTCTCAGACTCATATCCATTAACTCTCAATAAAATTAATATTCTTTTGGCCCCAGCATCAATTCTGGTCTTACCAATTCCTTGAATTCACTTTCACTTAAATAGCCCAGCGCAAGACAGGCTTCCAACAAAGTCGTGCCATCATGCCATGCCTTATGCGCAATTTGCGCGGCCTTATCATAGCCAATTCGCGGTGCAAGCGCTGTGACCAACATTAATGAATTATGTACGGATTGATCAATTGCTTTTTCATCAGCCACTAAATCCTTAACACAATATCGATTAAACAATTGCGCAGCATCCGTTAACAAACGCACTGATTTCATGAAGTCATGAATGATAATCGGTTTAAATACATTTAATTCAAAATTACCCTGTGAATCGGCAATGCCAATCGCAGCATCATGCCCCATGACTTGCACGCACACCATGGTCATGGCTTCTGACTGTGTGGGATTGACCTTGCCTGGCATGATAGAAGAACCAGGTTCATTTGCCGGTAAAATTAATTCGCCCAAGCCACAACGCGGGCCCGATCCCAGCCAACGAATATCATTGGCAATTTTCATCAAAGCACAGGCCAAGGTTTTTAAAGCACCATGTGCAAAGACAAAGGCATCATGCGCTGCTAGGGCAGCAAATTTATTTGCCGCTGTCACAAAGGGTAATTGTGTTAGCTCAGCAATTTTGGCTGCTGTTTTTTCTGCAAATTGCGGATGCGTATTTAAACCCGTACCCACTGCTGTGCCGCCAATAGCTAATTCATAAAGACCTGGCAGAGTTTTCCGAATGTTATCCATAGCTGCATCTAATTGCGCGACATAGCCAGAAAATTCCTGTCCCAAGGTCAGAGGGACGGCATCTTGTAAATGGGTACGACCTATTTTCACAATATGGGCAAATTGCTGTTGTTTTTGCGCCAAACCAGCACGCAAGGCTTCAATCGCAGGTAATAATTCGTGCACGATGGCTTGTACCGCAGCAATATGCATGGCCGTTGGAAAGGTATCATTAGAAGATTGAGATTGATTGACATGATCATTGGGATGCACAGGATCCTTAGCACCCATTTTCCCTGTCGCCAATTCAATTGCGCGATTACTGATGACTTCATTCACATTCATATTGGTTTGCGTACCACTGCCTGTCTGCCACACTCGCAAAGGAAATTCACTATTCCATTTACCCGCAATCACTTCATCAGCTGCCTTCACTATCCATTCCATTGTTTCCGTTTTCATTAATCCCAACTCATGATTGGTCATCGCTGCTGCTTTTTTTAAGATACCAAATGCCCAGATTAACTCTGCAGGCATCACATCATAGCCAATAGCAAAATGTGCTAGAGAACGCTGTGTTTGCGCTCCCCAATATCGATCAGCAGGTACTTCGATGCTTCCCATGCTATCTGATTCTAGTCGAACATTTTTATTTACCATCACAAATCTCCTCACAAACTCTTTGTCACTAATTCATATAAATCACTTGATAATCTTTTCTTCAGCAGCAATTCCAACTGCATTCGCATCAGCGCTTGACGTTCTTTATCATATCGATTCCAGGTAGTCAAAGGTTTTACCATACGAGCAGCGACTTGAGGATTCAATTCATCTAATCGCTGCACAACCTCACCTAAGAAGGCATAGCCATCGCCATTGATCGCATGAAAATTGACTGAATTACGATAAGCAAAGGTGCCAATCAAAGCATAAACCTTGTTAGGATTTTTGATATCAAAGGCTTCATGCCGCATTAATTTTCGAATTTCTTTTAACGCAAAAGGCAATTTAGTTCCCGCTTGAATAGCCAGCCATTTATCAACGACTAAGGCATCATGTTTCCAAGTGCTATAAAAATCGGCTAATGCCTTTTCACGAAATGGCAAATCTTGATTTGCAATCGATACCAGAGCCGCCTGCGTATTAGTCATATCTGATTTCAATGCTGAAACAAATTGCCGCTCGCCCAAGTTTGCATGCGCGGGTAATTGCATTAAGTAAGCAAGACAGGCATTTTGTAATTGCCGCCTGCCAATTTCTTCGATGTTAAATTGATACTCACCAGGTTCACGATAATTATCATGATATAAATCGAGGAAAACAGCTTGCAAGCTTTGCGCAAGCCACATCAAAGTAAATTCACGTGTGCTATGTATTGCATCGACATCAACTACTTCCATTTGCTCGCCAATATATTTTTCAGAGGGCAAACTCAAACACTCTGCCAATAAAAATTTATCTGGCTTGGTTTGTTTAAGCATGTGTTGATACATGTCGATTAATTCAGTGGGTAAATGTAAATTTTTTTCTTGCTGTTCATCGCGGCATAAATTTAATAATAAACGCAAGGTGTATTTTTGCCCTGCTTCCCAACGATTAAAGGCATCACTATCATGTCTACACAAAAAGGCTAATTCATTATCTGAATATCGATAATGTAATTTTACTGGGGCAGAAAAATTTCGCAGCAGTGAAGGTATAGGACGAGAAGACACTTTTTGAAATTGCAGCATTTGCATGGCTTCTGTCACTGCAATGACTTTTTCTGTTGAAACGGGTTCACCTTGAATATGCAATGGAAGATCTTCACCCTTTTCATTCAACAAGCCCATGCGCATGGGAATATAAAATGGCTTTTTTTCCGGCTCGCCTTGCGTAGGCGCGCAAGCTTGGGCAAAAGTCAGTGTATAGGTATTTCGTTCTGCATCATAATTATCTTCTACTGTCAGCGTTGGTGTTCGTGACTGTGTATACCAACGTCTAAATTGACTTAAATCCAAGCCTGAAATCTCTTCCATCGTCTTGATATAGTCTTCAATTGTTACCGCTTGTCCATCATAGCGTGCAAAATATAAATCCATACCCTTGCGAAATAAAGCTTTTCCCAGCATGGTTTGCAGCATTCGTAAGACTTCTGCACCCTTATTATAAACTGTCGCCGTATAGAAATTATTAATTTCAATATAGGAATCAGGACGAACAGGATGCGCTAATGGCCCCGCATCTTCGGGAAATTGTGATTCACGCAAATAATTGACATCACGAATACGCATCACCGCAGCAGACAATAAATCTTCCGTAAATGATTGATCACGAAAAATCGTCAATCCTTCTTTCAAACTCAATTGAAACCAATCGCGGCAAGTGACACGATTACCACTCCAATTATGAAAATATTCATGACCGATCACAGAAAGAATATGAATATAATCTTCATCAGTCGCTGTTTCTGGTTTTGCTAATACATACTTCGTATTAAAAATATTTAAGCCTTTATTTTCCATTGCACCCATATTGAAATCGCTGATGGCAACGATCATATAAATATCTAAATCATATTCTCGTCCATATTTTTCTTCATCCCAGCGCATCGCTTGCTTGACACAATGCATGGCATGGTGCGCTTGATTACCATAGCCTTTTTCCACATAAATACGTAAAGCGACTTCACGGCCAGATTGCGTGCTAAAGCTATCTGCCAGCAAATCAAAATCCCCAGCAACCAAGGCAAACAAATAACAGGGTTTATTAAAGGGATCTTGCCAAACAGCAAAATGCCGTCCATTTTCTAAGCGGCCCGATTCGATTAAATTTCCATTGGAAAGTAAGATGGGATAGGCTTTGGCATCAGCGGTAATTCGCGTGCTGTAACGAGATAAAATATCGGGTCTATCCATAAAATACGTGATACGACGAAATCCTTCTGCTTCACATTGCGTGCAAAAAGTATTGGCTGAGCGATACAAGCCGCTTAGCGCCGTATTTTTTTGCGGTAAAATACGCGTCACAATTTCTAATTCAGCTTGATCAGTCATGTGTGGAATCGTCAATAATTTTTCTGTCACGTCATATTGCTGAGGAGAAAGTGTGACGCGATTTAATTTCACTGAAATCAAGGTCATTTCTTCGCCGTATAGGACAAGCGCTTTTGATGGATCAGTGCTCACTTGATTGCGGCGTATCTGCAGATGCGAAGTCACTAAGGCATGATCATCATATAAGTCCACGCTTAAATTAACTTCATCGATAAAATAATGAGGCGCTTGATAATTTTTTAAATAAATGGCTTGAGGTAATGTTTGAGCCTCGTCTTGTATGGAAGCTTGGGTCATGTGATATTCCTTTGATAATGGGAGGAGCGAATATGCGATAGGATAACGAAAAAATTTGTGCTTGCCCAATAGTTTGCGAGGGTGGGTGCCTAATTATTAAAACCCTCCGCAGCCGTCTCGAAGGGTTTCAACGAATTACTACTGCCTCGGACTACCACCCGCAGGCTGCCCATTATTAGAACCATTCGCCGGTGAAGATGGCACTGGCGGCAGCTCCACCTTTATCCCTGCAGAAGGCTGCGGTGGTGTAGGTTGTTGCATCTGACTAGGCTGCTGCACTTGGCTAGGCTCTTGCGTTGGGCTGGGTGGCTGCATTTGCCCAGGTGCTGCATTTGAACCAGCAGATGAAGAAGCAGGCGATTCAGCCCGCAAACTACCGCCCGTATCAGTATAAACTGGCTGCGTATCCGCAAATACCTGAGCAGTCATTAACATTGCCAGCGTCATGATGGTTCCAATAATGAATTTCTGCATAAAAAATCCTTTTCAAGGGTATCAATAAAATATAGACTCCCACCAACATGGCGTCAACGTTGAATCTCATAATGACAAACACCAAATCAAATCATGATCCACGTGAATTAGCTAAATTCGCCGCTCTCGCTGCACATTGGTGGGACCCTCAAGGTGAACTTAAAACCCTACATCAAATTAATCCGCTAAGATTAGCTTATATCAATGAAAAAGTAGATTTAGCAAATAAATCCGTGATTGATATTGGCTGTGGCGGCGGCATTCTCGCTGAAAGCATGGCCGCACAAGGCGCTCTGGTAACAGGCATCGATCTCAATAAATCTGTCCTTGATGTAGCAAAGCTCCATCAGCTTGAAAGTGGTAGAACAATCGAATATCTCTATACGGCTGCAGAAACAATTGCTGCAGAACGACCAGCACATTACGATGTTGTAACCTGCCTTGAAATGCTAGAACATGTCCCCGATCCACGCGCCATTGTAGAAGCCTGCGCTCGCTTAGTAAAACCTGGCGGACATTTATTTTTTTCTACTATCAATCGCAATCCCAAAGCCTATTTGTTTGCCATCATCGCGGCTGAACACCTATTAAAATTATTACCGAAAAATACACATGATTACGCTAAATTCATTCGTCCCTCGGAATTAAATCGCTGGTTAAAACAATCAGCACTCCTACCACAGGAAGTAAAAGGTATCGCCTACCAAGTCCTTTCCCAGCAATTTCATTTAACCGATGATATTTCTGTCAATTATCTTTTTTATGCCAGAGCAAATGAGCATGACTAATTCTATTCGCGCTGTTTTATTTGATTTAGATGGCACACTCTTAGATACAGCGCCTGATTTAATTTATGCATTAAATTGTTTACGGCAGCATCATGGTTTAACTGATCTCTCTTTGGCAGATATGCGCCCCATTGCTAATTTAGGCTCAAAAGCCTTAGTGTGCCGTGCATTTGACATTAAAGATGATGATGCAAAACTCAGCCCATTACGCGAAGAATTTTTAAATTTTTACGAACAACATATCACTCGCGCCACACAATTTTTTCCACATATTGAAAATGTTTTACTAGCCCTGGATCAACGCCATATTCCCTGGGGCATTGTTACGAATAAACTTAAACGGCATACCCATGTCATCTTAGAAAGATTGCAGCTCAGCCACAGACCCGCTTGTATTGTTTGTGGAGACACACTCAGCAAATCCAAACCGGATCCTGCTCCCATCCGCTATGCTTGCGAATTATTGAATCAAGAGCCTGCTGATTGCGTCTACATCGGTGATGCCATCACCGATGTCATGGCAAGTAAAGCGGCTGGCACAAAGGCATTAGTCGCTCTTTATGGTTATATTCACGCAAATGAAGATCCTTTCGAATGGAAGGCGGATGGCTATATCAAGAAGCCAGAGGAAATCCTCGACGCATTAAATCTCTTGATTGAATAATCTCCACACCGACTGCACGCATTTCTTCACATGCTTTTGCTATATCACCCGGATTAAATTCAATACCCCGACACGCATCTTCAATCACATAGACTTTAAAACCTAATTGCGCAGCATCAAGTGCCGAGTATTTCACACAGTAATCTGTTGCTAAACCAACAATATAGACTTCTTGTATTTCTTGTTGATGCAAATAATCAGCTAAACCGGTAGAACGTTGATGCGCATTATCAAAAAACGCGCTGTAACTATCAATGAGAGGATCGATTCCCTTATGAAAAACAGCGCTAAAATGCTTCTTTTCTAATAAAGGATGAAATTCAGCACCCACAGTATTTTGCACACAATGCACCGGCCATAATATTTGCGGGATAGATTCCAGCACGACGGTATCGTTTAAATTATAGCCTGGATGATTAGTCACAAAGCTAGCATGATTGGCAGGATGCCAATCTTGAGTCGCAACGATACAATCAAAATGACATTGAATTTGATTGACCGCTGTCACAATTTCGTCAGCGCAGGGAACAGCAAGACTGCCGCCCGTACAAAAATCATTTTGTATATCAACAAGCAACAGTGCCTTTTTTATTAGCATGTTCAATACTCCTCTTATAATAGAAAGTATAACTTAAGAATCTCATAGATCAATGGATTAGTTTTCATTATGATAATGAAAATTAATAGCTAGGTGTATTTTATGCGAACAACCTATGATCTTTCTCCATGGGGATTGGTTAAAATCAGCGGCAATCAAGCCAAGCAATTATTACAAGGCCAATTAACTTGCAATCTCGATCGCATCACGTCTACACAAACTAGCCTTGCTGCGCTTTGCAATCCTCAAGGCCGCATTATCAGCTTATTTTACGTATTTTTCTTGCAGGATGCTTATTATTTTTTACTCGCTCGCAGCATGGTCGCAATCACTATTGCTGCCTTAAATAAATATGCCAAATTTTATCGCGTTGAATTAAGTGAGGCGAGCGATGCCTTATCACTCATTGCTTGTGTTGCAGAACAAAGACCTGTCAATCATCCTGATTATTGCATTATTACTATTCCTCATGATGCAAAGCGCTATATTATTGCTGGTAATTTAAGTTCTCTGCCTTGGGCTCATACACAGAAAAAATCTTCAGAAGATTGGCACTTGCTTGATATTATGCAAACTATTCCTGCCATTTATCCTGAAACATCAGGAAAATTTTTACCGCATGAACTGCGCTTGCCCGCACTAGATGCGATTGATTTTGATAAGGGTTGTTATACAGGACAGGAAATTATTGCGCGCATGCATTATCGCGGTAAAACAAAAAATCATTTATGTGAAATAAATATCTCTGCTGATTCAGCTCCTTTACTTGGCAGTGATCTAGCAGCTGGCACACTCGTTGATGTTTGTCACATTAAAGATAATAATTATGCTACATTGATATTAGCAAATATTCTAAAGACGGATTAAGAATGAAAAATTCTCTACGTGTTGTTTTAGCGCAATTAAATTTCTTGGTTGGTGATATTGACGGCAATTTAGAGAAACATATCAAAGCAGCAGAAATTGCCCGTGACAAACATCATGCCGATGTGATTATTTTTCCTGAATTAAGTTTGACAGGTTATCCGCCAGAAGATTTATTACTCAGAAAAAATTTCATTCAAACAGCAGAAGCAGCTCGACAGAAATTGATTCGTGAAGTAAAAAATATTTATTGTCTCATTGGTCATCCCCATGCAAAGGAACATGGTTTATTTAATACTTGTTCGCTCATTCATAATGGCCGCGTATTGCAGCATTATGCTAAGCAATGCTTGCCAAACTATGGTGTATTCGATGAGGGGCGTTACTTTAATGCAGGTGATGATGTGCAGGTGAGCTTAATTCACCATATTCCAACGAGTATTGTCATTTGCGAAGATATTTGGCGATTAAATCCAGCTCGACAAGCGGCTGCCAAGGGCGCACGTTTAATGCTTATTCCCAATGCCTCACCTTTTGAAATGGATAAACATGAACAGCGTTTTTCTGTTCTAACAAAACGTGCTACACACGATCACTTGTCTCTTGTCTACGTTAATAATGTTGGCGGTCAAGATGAATTAGTCTTTGATGGCGGCTCCATGGTAGTTGATCATACAGGACAAATGACACATTGCGCTGGATTTTTTCAAGAATGTCTCTTGCCTGTTGATATTGATCTTCACACGATACAAGCAAAAAATGCGATTGCAACTGCCATCCCCACAAGAGAAGAGCGCGCCTATCAAGCGCTCGTATTAGGCTTACGTGATTATGTAGAAAAAAATCATTTTTCCGGTGTATTGCTCGGTTTATCGGGCGGCATTGATTCAGCACTGACTTTGGCCATTGCAGTGGATGCCCTAGGTAAGGATCGCGTACACGCTGTCATTATGCCTTCACGATATACGACTGATATGAGTATTGAAGATGCGGAATTGATGATCGAAACTCTGCAAGTCACTGCAGATAACATTTCGATCGAACCTGTTTATCAAAGCATGCTCACCTCACTTGCACCGATTTTCGCTGATAAAAAAGTCGATGTCACAGAAGAAAATATTCAAGCTCGTTGCCGCGCTATTATCTTAATGGCGCTGTCAAATAAATTGGGGAAATTATTATTAACGACGGGCAATCGCAGCGAATTAGCTGTGGGATATTGCACTTTATATGGTGATATGGCGGGTGGTTTTGCTGTCTTAAAAGATGTGCCGAAAACCTTGGTTTATCAACTTGCTCATTATCGCAATCAAATCCAAGCCATTATTCCCACTCGTATTATAGAACGGCCGCCAACAGCAGAATTGGCCCCTAATCAAAAAGATGAAGATAGTCTGCCGCCTTATATTTTGCTTGATCGCATTCTTGAAGAATATCTCAATCATGGAAAAAGCATTGATGAAATTGCCATGCAGGGAATAGATCGCGAACTTGTGAATCGAATTATTGACTTAATACATAAAAATGAATATAAACGCCGGCAGGCAGCCATTGGGCCGCATTTAAATCATAAATCTTTTGGCAGAGATTGGCGTTATCCCTTAAGCAATAGTTTTAAAGGTTAAAAATAAGGAAAAATATGAAGAAAATTGTAATTGTATTTGATCTCGATGATACACTTTTTAATGATAACAATAGCGAAGAAATTGAATGGCATGCTTCAAAAGAAGAATGGTTGGATTTATGTGCGCGCTTAAAAAATAGGGCGCTTGCAGATGGTATCGAATTACATTTTGCAATCGCTACTTCAAAGGCTTACGTTGATGCCATTGTTATTGAAGCAGCGAAAGCTTTGCAAGAATATTTGCGTGCCTTTGATGGTCAGCAACAATTGCCCATTGTTCAAAATGATTACGTGCATGTGTCGAGTAGCAATATAGCCCTCCTCTCTCATCTTCATCAAAATCAAAATGAAGATGCACAAGATCGTCAATCTATTGCTTCCAGCATTCAGGTCGCCATAGCGGATAACAAAAATGCTTCCTTAAAAAAAATTGCTGATTTATTTGAGGTAAAGGATTTATCTCATCTTATTTTAATTGATGATCTTTTTAATAATGTGCATTCTGCGAAATTAGCTGGATTTTCTGCGGTCTCAGCTGGAAATATCTGGTCACCTGATAAAACAACACGTGATAATAATGCACGAGAATTGATTGCTAAAATTGAAGACGAAGTCGCACGAAAGATCTTTGACCTTAAAAATAAAAATCCTGCAAGCACTTTCTTTTTTAGTGCGCCGCCAGATTTAAGGCCTAGGCAAAAGGATATCTTAGGCGGATTTGTTGGTTTTGATGAGGATCTCAAGCGATCGGGCCCTCTTTTTTAAGCATATGGATTACGGGCATGCTTGGCTTCATCGTGCCCGTGTGCGTTTGCTAATTAGCAAGGTGTCAGCTCACGTGGGATTGCATAGGGGTTCGTCATTATAGAAGCGTCCGTCGTTGCGAGGAGTGCTTTTTACGACGAAGCAATCCAGGCTTCGACTTTTATCAAATATTGCTTTTTATATAAAAGTCCAAGCCTGGATTGCTTCGTCGTAAAAAGCACTCCTCGCAACGACGGACGCTTCTATAATGACGAAATTCTCTTGAGAATTGTACCCACGTGATCTGTTATATCATAAATTCCTAGAAACCCTAGGGATATTCAGCATTGCTCCTCGTACCCTCCCTCAGTATACTCAAACTAATGCCGATTCAAGGAGGAAGATCGTGCAACCTAGTTTGAAGCACTTTACTGAGAAATTAAATCATTGCCTGGACGAGATAGACGCGCCAGCTTCAGTGCGTGAACGTGCAGCTATCTTAAGTAAATCACTCGATATTCCCAAACAACAAGCCTGGAGCCTATTAGAAGGCCTGCAAACACCTGATCCCGCTTTGTTGCAAAAAATTGCCGCTGAGTTTGAAGTAGATGTGAAATGGCTTTATGGTGAAAAATAGTTCCGTCTTATTAACGTAACATAAAGAGGATGCCTTCATGACTGACACAACAGTAAAACTACCGATCTGGGACAGTATTATTCAAGCCTGGCATAAAGTACATGGCGCGAAACAAACGGTCTGGGGGGCCCTTTTGCTTATTATTGCGATTATGGTGGGATTCGCCATCCTCTCTGGCATCGCCAATGCCATCTATATTCCCTTGGGTTCGGTCATCTCCTTCATCAGCCAAATATTTTTCTATTTACTCATAGCGGGGATGATCTACATTGGCTTACAAAGGGCCCAAGATACACCCATCTCCTACAAAATGGTTTTTCGCGCAGTAGAATGGAGATTAGGCGCTAAACTTATTCTTCTCTACATTCTCAAATGTCTTATTATGCTGCCATTTGTACTTATTCTTTTATTCACCGTATTTATTAGCGCATTCTTACATGTAATGACGATGGGTTTTTCACATGCAAGTGAAACCGTTAATGCTGCCACTGTTAGCGCTGGTTTCTCAAGTCCACTCAGTATCCTTGCCTTCATCATTGTAGGTTGTGCTTTTATCTATACTTTCACGCGTATTATGTTAGCCGTGCCATTTTTACTGATGCAAAATACAGGGGCATGGGAGGCTATCGTTCTTTCCTTCCGTGCTACTCGCTGCAATTTTTGGCGCATAGTAGGCTGGTATATCTCTTTGTGGTTGATTATGGTAATCAGCATCATTCCGGTTGGTATAGGTTTAATTTGGACATTACCACTCGTTTATATTGCCTATGGTATGGTTTACAAAACCTTATCAGCTAATGCTAATAATTCCATGATGATTAAATAATATAAAAATCCTGTCATGCCAGCATGTTTCCTAGCTGGCACCCAGAATTAAAAACTGGATGCCAGCTAAGAACATGCTGGCATGACAGGTTTAAGTTCAGACGATTCATTTTCTTTTTTCTGCAAGGCAAATTGAATTTCTTCCAAGGTTTTTACTTTTGTTTCTGGCAAAAAGAAAAATACAATCAAAAAATAAAATAATGAAAAGCTACTGCATAGCCAATACATGTTGGCCATGCCTAAATAATGTGACCATGGTAAAAAGAAAGTTGCTAATACTGTTGAAGCAAGTGAATTAAAGAAGAGACAAAGTGCCATGCCTTTACCGCGAACACGTGTAGGAAATAATTCGGCAATCGCAAGCCAAACAACAATACCTGGTCCAATCGCAAAAAATACGATAAACAAAAACAAACCCGCGAGTGAAAGTAAGCCTAAGGTCGCCGCATCAACTTCCATATATTGCAGCAGAGCCAAATACACTTCAGCTAAAATAAGGCCTGCAATACCAACTAATAACAGAGGACGACGGCCAACAGAATCAATTAGCAGCATGGCAAGCAAGGTACAAAAAAAATTTAACAAGCCAATACCAACCGACCCTAGCATAGAAATCATTGACGAATTAATACCGGCATTTTTTAAAATAAGCGGTGCATATTGCAGAAAGGAATTAATACCAGTGAGTTGATTAAAAATGGCAATGCCAATAGCAAGCAAGCTAGGTAAAAAAAATGGTGCGGAAAATAATTCTCGCCATCTTCCATCTACTTGCTGCAACCCTAATTGAATCGTTTGAATATCATGTTCTACTTCTGCTGCAGAAGCCCTTAAACGCTCTAATACTTTGCGAGCCGCCGCTAATTGCTGATTTGCTATCAACCAACGAGGTGATTCAGGTAGAAATAGCATGCCAATAAATAATATTATTGCTGGTATCAAAACAACGGCAAACATGGCACGCCAATTACCAGACGGTGTAAACGCCAAATCAACGATATAAGCCATGACAATGCCAAAAGTGAGTAAGAGTTGAAAAAAAGCCATATATTTGCCGCGATCTTTGGCTGGAACAATTTCAGCAACATATAATGGCACTGCAACTGAAATGATGCCTATTCCTAGGCCCAAAAATATTCGCGCACCTAAGATCATTAAAAATGTATGCGACATGAGAAGCAAGCTAACACCCGCTATAAAAATGATGCTCGCTAACATGATTAATACGCGCCTGCCATATCTATCGCTAATCGGCCCTGCTAGCAAAGTACCTAATAAGCCGCCGCCTAAGACGGCGCCCACAATCATGCCCATTTGTGTATCTGTCATTGGAATGGCTTGTTGAATAAAAAGTAAGGCGCCTGAAATAACGCCAATATCATAGCCATATAAAATGCCGCCCATGCTGACTAAGCCAGCAATACAAAACATTAACACGCGATTATTAATTCTATTCATTGCAATTATTCCTTTTCAGCCTCCGCAAGCACGTCTTGCAGCGCATTAACAACAATATCAATTTGTTCGGTCGTGATAATCAGAGGAGGGGCTAAGCGGATGACTGTGGAGTGAGTTTCTTTAGTTAATATACCTCGATTTAATAACTTCATACAAATCTTTTTTGCAGGATAATTCGCATTTATTTCAACACCAATTAATAATCCCCGACCTCTCACTTCTTTAATCAAGGGTGAATGTAATTTCTTTAATTGTGTTTGGAAATATTCACCTTGCGAATGTGCACGCTCTATTAATTTTTCATCTTGCAGTACAGTTAAGGCTGCCAATCCCACTGCGGCTGCCAAAGGATTACCGCCAAAGGTGCTGCCATGATCGCCCGGCGTAAATACATTCATGACTTCTTTGCGCGTTAAAAATAAAGAGACAGGTAAGATGCCGCCGCCTAAGGCCTTACCTAAGACAATCGCATCAGGCTGCACGGCTTCATGCTGACAGGCCAGTAATTTTCCTGTGCGGCCAAGGCCCGTTTGAATTTCATCACAAATCATCAGCACCTTATTCTCTTTACACAGCTTGGCGCAAGCCGCTAAATAACCTGCGGGCGGAACAATGATACCGCCCTCTCCTTGTATGGGTTCAACTAAAAAAGCGGCCGTATTGGCTGTAATCGCCTTTTTTAGCGCTTCCACATCACCATAGGGAACTACCTTTAATCCGGGCGGAAAAGGCCCAAAACCTGCCTTATATTGAGGCTCAGTCGACATGCCAACAATTGCGATTGTGCGTCCATGAAAATTGCCCGCACAAGCAATCATTTCTGCCTGATCTTGCTTCACGCCCTTAACTGTATACGCCCATTTACGCGCTGCCTTCATGGCAGTTTCTACCGCTTCTGCGCCTGTATTCATTGGCAAGGCTTGCTCAAAACCCGTTAATTCACAGGCTTTTTGCAAAAAGGCGCCTAATTTATTCGTATAAAATGCACGAGAAACAATGTTTAATTGCGCTGCCTGCGCTTGTAAAGCGGCTACTAATTTGGGATGACAATGACCATGGCTCACGGCTGAATAAGCACTCATCATGTCGAGATAAGGTTTCCCCGCCTCATCCCAAACAGTGACGCCTTCACCACGTGCTAAAACAACGGGCAGGGGTTCATAATTATGTGCGCCATAGACACGTTCACAATCAATAAAGGAAGAAGTTGGCATAGAAGTTCTCGCTTTGAAGTAGAATATTCAAGATACGAGAGATGATAGAAAGATACAAGTTGATGTGGCAAATTCGCATTCACCATCTAGTTTTTTTTCGCTTATTTGTACGCCCTTGGGCAGTGCTGAATTAAGAGAACGTATAATATTACCTAATGTACCTTTTCCTAAAAAGAGACCGCCATAGTCCTTACGACCCAACCGAGAGTCCTTATATTTTTCGTAACATTCTTGGCAAGATTTATCAAAATCATCCTTTACCGATTGCATGCTGTGAAGAGACACATTTTCATAACTAATATCAGTAAAGCTTTATTCCCTTTTTTGAATAAGGTTTATAAAGCGAAGGCTGATTTGACATCCTCTCCGGCCTAAAGGCCGAAGATTCCTACCGTTCTCACGCAACTTTTGCCTGAGTCACTTCGGTGGGTTCCTGATTCATCGAGTGGTCTAAGCGCACCATCTCTCCACAGGCTAACTGGGCGTGCCCCGCCCTTAAAATATTGATTGCAGCAACAATGTCTGCGTGATTTTCATACTTACAATTAATACATTTAAATTCACTTTGTGTTAAACGATTACCTGAATCAATATAATTGCATTCAGAACATTTTTGGCTCGTATAATGCGGAGAAACAGCAATCACCATACCGCCCCGCCATCTTTGCTTATACTCAAGTTGACGTCTGAATTCATACCAACCTTGATCCAGAATCGCTTTATTTAAACCGCTTTTTGCTTTTACTTGTTTTCCAGGCCTTGCTAGTGTCCCGCTCGCACTTTGACTCATATTTTTTATTTGCAAATCTTCAACACATACCATCGCGTGGTTTTTGCTGATAGTATGCGTGATTTTATGCAAATAATCTTGACGAACATGCGCAATTTTACGATGCACGCGACTGACTTGAAAAACCGCCTTCTTCCAGTTTTTACTAAATTTCTTTTTCTTACTTAATCGACGCTGCCATTTAATTAAACTACTTTGACGAGATTGAAAGCTATGAACAGGATGAAAAATATGGCCGTCCGATAATGTTGCAAATTGTGCAATGCCAACATCAACACCTATTGCCGTTGTTGATGGATGAACAGGCTCAATCACTTCTCTTTCAGTTTGAAAACTCGCAAACCATTTATCGCAGGATTGGCTAATGGTGACATTACAAAGTTTTCCTTCTACTTTGCGGCTATTCCTATAACACAGCCATCCTAATTTAGGTAGGAATACTCGGCTATTTATTTGGTCTAACTTAAATCCTTGCGGCAATCGAAATGCATCCTGTCTTCCTTTTTTCTTAAATCGGGGGAATTCACTTCTTTTTTTGAAAAAATTTTCATAAGCTCGCTCTAAATCTTTTAATGATTGCTGCAAGGCTTGCGAAGGTGTACGACTTAACCAATCCAATTTTAGATCATGGCGCCATGCAGTTAATTGCTTGCATAATCCTGCGTAATTTAATTTCTTTTCACTTTTTTCATATCGTTCTTTTTGCAAAGCCAATGATTTATTATAAACATAGCGGCATGAGCCAGCAAAACCTTTTAGTATTCGCTTCTGGCCTCTTGATAATTTCAATTCAAATTTATATGCTTGCAGTCGTTTCATGATAGTAATATAATTTGGTCTATGAATAAAATCAACCACATTAGATCGGGAAGACATTGTGTATTTAACATGCATGTACACTTGGTCTTTGTCACGAAATATCGAAAGAAAATTTTCAATAATACAGCTATTAATATTCTTCATATTATTTTTTCTAAAGTATGCGACGATTTTGATGCCACCTTAAAAGAATTAGATGGTGAGGATGATCATGTGCATTTATTAATTGAGTATCCACCTAAACTAGCCATCTCAACGTTGGTGAACAGTCTAAAAGGTGTGTCCAGTCGCTTATTGCGACAACACTTACCCTCTATCAGCAAACACTATTTTAATAATGTATTATGGTCTCCGAGTTATTTTGCTTCTTCCTGTGGTGGCGCGCCGATTGATATTATCAAACAATATATTCAGCAACAAAACAGCCCAAAAACTTAAGCGCTTTCAGCGCTTGCGCTATCCATCCCCGGCCTGAAGGCCGGGGCTTTTCGCGCAAATATGGTAAAATGATATTTAACTCAATCGCCTTATCTTCTCTTGCAAAATGCGGCGTTGTCAGCACACGATAAACATCGGCTTGTAATTTTCTATGACTGGAATAATTTAATTTTGGTTCCTTGTTTAACAAAGCACTTTCCAATTCCTTCATTAATTCTCGTGAAATATTAAAGTGCTGTGCTAAGTAGGCACGACCATCTTCTACGAGCGTATCATCTGAAGAATCTTTTTCCTTGCCTGTATTTGTTTTACTGGTTGATTGCGCTGGCTCTTGATGCGAGGAAACTTCATGAAGATGCAAGTGAAGAATGTCAGCTTGCTCCATCATGATTTTTAATCTTTTATCTATTACATAAGAGGGTCTTGCTCCAAATTGCCCTGGTTTTTGATATCTATTTTTTTTATTATATCTTGATAAAAGTTCATCGACTGACACCTCCCTTGACCAGACAGGATCATTTTCTTTTTTTGAATGAGGCAGATCAAAACGATTCCTTTGCTTATAATGCAGCTCTAAATCTCTTAAAATTACATTAAGAAAAGATGATGGCGGAGGATTATCCTGAATATCAAATTTAATTCTTCTTATCAAAACAAGAAAATTTTTTTGATTACAAACGTCAGCTAGCTGATCTCGCCATGCTTGAACCATGCTTATTTCATGCCGATTGCTATCCACTGGAGGATTGGAAAGATATTCATCCAGCGCATTAATATATCTCTTTTTTATATTGTATAAAGACAAAGAAGATTGCTGACTGCTCTTCTCCAAAGAATCATTTGTGATTTCTATTCTATCAAAATCAGTCGCATAATAAGCAATCTCCGGATTATTGGGATCCACATCGACCGCATCCACAGAAGCTTGATTGCTCACATACTCAAAATTTTGCACATCTTCATAAGCATAGGTATAAATCGTAATCGTTTGATTCGGATAATTATCATTTAATTTTGCAACCTTGGCCTCCACAAACACGCCGCCCCCTACACCTTGCATCACTTTCTGCCAAGCAGCATCAAGATCAGAACTGCCATTGGGAAAACGTATCACCCATTTACCCATTTTGTTCAATGGAGATCGGGGATGCGTTTTACTCTTGTAATATTTTTTCCACCATTCTGTTTTTTCTCTACCACCATCCAATACTTCAAGAAAACGATCTCCTCTCAGCGTCGAGGGGGTTTGTGTCTCTTCTGTTTGCTTATCTAGACGTTCTAATGTTGGGTTTCAAGTTTTATGCTATTATAAGCCAATAAATAGATAGCAAAATGAGGAAATCAAGACCATGCATAATAGAAAAAAACAGCAATTTAATCCGCGCTCGTTTAAACAAAAAGTCAGTTCTTTAACTGACTTACAACAACAGCGAAAAGCGCAAACCAAACCTTTATCGCCATCTTCTCAGTCTTTTATTTTTCATCATGCGCTACGTCTTTCACCAAGCGAGCAAAAAGTCGCTATTGTCTTCGCTGTTCTGCTTCTTAGTGCTTATTGCGTAGAAGCATCTAGCACTCAATACGATGACATTTGCACGGATACTTCACTTCAAACCTTTTCACCCCTAAAGTTTTCCCGCTGGAAATACTTAGCACTCGATGCAAAGAAAATTGCTTGCCGCGAATTGGATAGCATGGGTTTACATGTAGCAGAACCGAAAAATGCTTGCGAGAGATTTTATAAAAAACCGGCAAAAAAAGAAGCGCCTGCTAAGAAGACTAAGCAGGCAATGAAGAACGGTCTATAAAAACCATTAATGAGTGCTTATGTGTGGGGGCATCACAAAAAACCCGCTCTACCATTTTTGGAGACCTCAGGGTGCTTTAGGCTTTCCTCTTGGCGTTTCAAGCCCGAGGACATGCACACCACACCACAATCCAGTCTCCCCTATTTTCACTGAAAGGTTTTGGATTGTCCCTAACAAAAGCACTCACTTATGACTCTTATTTGTACCTCACTCTAATTATAGCTCCTATTTTGGCCATTTCCATTAAGACCTTTATTTGTATTTTCTCAATAATCGTTATATAGTTTTATGCCTTATAAAGGCGCCTTAAACTGATACTTATATTTATATTGTCATCCATATGAATACAAATGTAAAACTTGACAAGAAAAAAGATAGGGTGGCTGAAATCCACAGCTTAAGCCATGATGGCAGGGGAATAGCGACGATAGATCGCAAAACAACCTTCATTGACGGTGCGCTACCAAATGAAACAGTCGCCTACCAAATCTTGCGAAAGCATAGTCATTATGATGAAGCCAAGACCATATCTATCCTGCAAGCTGCCCAAGTAAGAACGCCGGCAATTTGTCCTCATTTTGGTATTTGCGGCGGCTGCAGTCTTCAATACATGAGTACAGCCACACAATTGGAATTCAAGCAAGCCAGTCTTCTCAATCAATTAAAACACTTTGGTCAAGTCGAACCTGAAAAGCTCATGCCAGCGCTTAGTGCACTAAGTTCAGGTTATCGCCGTAAAGCACGACTAGGCGTTAAATTTGTGATCAAAAAAAATAAATTAATGATTGGTTTTAGAGAAAAATCGAGCCCCTATCTCGCCGATTTACAGTCTTGCGCCATACTTCATCCCAAAGTGGGTAATCGGATCAATGAATTGAATCTGTTAATTGCCTCATTACAATCCTATAAAGAAATTCCACAAATCGAAGTCGCCATCGGTGATGAAGAGGCTGCACTTGTGTTTCGCCACTTGCATGCACTTTCAATTGATGACCAAGAAAAGTTACGCGACTTTGGTGAACAATATGCCTTTCATATTTACTTGCAACCCAATCCACCCCAAGCTCTCATTAAATTATGGCCAGCTGATCATGACGAAAGATTAACATACAGCCTGCCTGATTATCATCTTGAATATTTATTTCATCCCTTGGATTTCACGCAAATTAATCTCGAAGTAAATCGTTTAATGATAAAACAGGCATTATCAGCGCTCGATCTACACGCAGAAGATGTGCTGCTTGATCTTTTTTGCGGAATTGGTAATTTTACTTTGCCTGCAGCAAAATTTGCAAAAGAAGTTGTCGGTATTGAAGGCAATCAAGACATGATTGAGCGCGCAAAAGCGAATGCAGAAAAAAATAATATTTTAAATGTGAATTTTTTTGCAGACAACTTAATGGGTTCTAGCATACAATCTCCTTGGACAAAAAGAAAATACGATAAAATCTTATTGGACCCACCCCGTGCGGGCGCAAAGGAAATTCTTCCGCTCCTTCCTTTCTTCGCAGCGGAAACGATTGTATATGTATCATGCAACCCCGCCACCTTAGCGCGTGATGCAGGAATTTTAGTCCATCAATATGGTTATCAACTAACACAAGCGGGCATCATGAATATGTTCCCGCATACTGCTCACATTGAGGCAATGGCAGTATTTAACAAAAAGTAAAGGAAGGTTTACCATGGAACTAAGCCATCTCCAAATCATTGACTGGGAATCCGCTGTCAAATTAGCTGGCGGTAAAAGAGAATTTGCGGAAGAAATCTTAGATTTTTTAATCATGACTTTATCTGATGATATTGCTGCCTTACAGCATTCCTATCAAGCAAAAAATTATTCTGATTTATTAAGGAAGGCGCATAAACTTCATGGTGCCCTCTGTTATTGCGGATTGCCACGATTAAAAGCCTTGATTGTGCGCCTTGAAACAGATCTTAAAAACAATACAATGGACAATCTCCCATCGCTACTCACACAACTAGGTAGTGAAACGACGCTATTACTTAAGGAAGTATCCCTGTGCAAGCACGCAAAATAAAAAATTTTCGGCAATGGTATCAAGAAATCATGCCCACTGGTTCAGGGGCTTTATTTTTCATTCAAATTTTTTCAACCCTAAGTTTTAGCGTACTCTATTCTACGCTCGTCTTATACACCACTAAGGCATTGAACATGAGTGATATGCTGGCGACCAGCATCACTGCTTCTTTTATCGCCTTAAATTTTTTCCTACATTTATTAGGCGGCTATATTGGCGGACGCTTTCTGAGTAATCGCAGCTTGTTTGCCATTGGCATGTTCTTGCAAATCATTGGCTGCCTGCTCATCTCTATTCCTACTTCATCCTTCTTACTCTGGGGCTTGTCAGCCTTTTTAGCTGGTAGCGGTTTAAATGTGGTTTGCATCAATTGCCTAGTCACGCAATTATTTGAACCTGAAGATAAGCGCCGCGAATCCGCCTTTCTCTGGAATTATAGCGGCATGAATATTGGTTTTTTAATTGGCTTTACGGTCAGCGGCTATTTCCACTTACATCACGCTTATCAACAATTATTTCTTCTTAGTGCGCTGGGTAATGTACTTGCCCTCATTATCACTATCGCTAATTGGAAAATACTCAATGATCGCGATACCACGCTGCTCACAAAACCTTTAGTAGAAAAGAGAAAACTTCAATGGCTTGGTTTTGGTATTACCATTGTCCTCGTTTTTATTTTACGCGCCTTATTAAATCAACCCTATTTTTGCAATCAATTAGTCCTCGTGCTGGGTGCTGTCATCCTCGCTTTAATTACCGCACTTGCAATCAAGCAGCCCGATCAAATTGCTCGCAATAAAATGTGGGCCTATCTTATTCTGGCTTTGGCCGCACTCATTTTCTGGACTCTATATCAATTAGCACCCATGGGATTAATTATTTTTATTGAAAGAAATGTGGATCGTCATGTCATGGGCATGACCATTGCACCACAGTGGGTACAAAACATTAATACCCTTGTCATTATTATTGGCGGGCCTTTATTCAGTATCATCTTCACACGCCTGCGTGAGCGCGGCCTCAACCTGAACATTCCCCTGCAATTTTCCCTGGGCTTGCTTTTAATCGGCATTGCCTTTGCTATCTTGCCGGTTGCGATCCGCATGGCAAATCCACAGGGCTTAGTCAGTTTTTATTGGATTGTTCTCAGTTATCTTTTACAAAGCATAGGTGAATTATTTATTTCTCCTATTGGCTATGCCATGGTTGGACAACTAGCGCCGCCTAAACTACGCGGATTAATGATGGGCATGTGGCTGATGATGACTGGTATTGCTGTTATTTTATCTGATCAATTTTCAAAAATGGCCCTGGGTAATACAGAATCCATTAATCCCTTGATCACTAATCCGAGTTTTAGTCATACCTTTAATGTCTTGGGTTGGAGTGCAATTGCGGGCGGTGTGTTTTTATTTGTATTTGTGCCGAGGATTGCGGGTTTGACACGGGAGAGGAAGATGGCTGAGGGAGAGTTGGTGGCGGCATATCATTCAAGCTGATTAATTTTTATGGAAAAATGCTATGAATAAATTTTCTTTGTTAACCTTATTTATTTTATCATCATTTTATGTACCCATTTCTTTTGCGCATTTTAAATGTGATAAAAAAACCGATATACATTGCACCACTTTTATTGGGGATAACTCTAAGAAAAATGGTAGATATATTAAAAGTACACTAATTTCTAAGAATGCTATTTCTCATATACATTGCATAAGCGGCGGATTAAGCGACGTTATACCCAAGGCTTTTAACCATTGGAATGTAGGAAAAGTAAAATTCCGTTATGAGCAATGTTTAAATGCTAAATGTAGAGAAAGTAAATTTTTAGCTGTTGATGAGTTCACTATTAAGCGGAAAGGAAAAGATTATACGTCTTATCCACATTCATCCAAGGTGTATATTTTAAATAATTATGGAGAACCCTGTATTATACCTGCCAAGTCGTAATGGGAATTTATTAACAGACCAAAACCTTGTATTTGAAGCTGAGCATGAGTAGTAGCTCACGCGGCGTATTATTCACAAGCATTTGTCGTTGTATGGTAACAGATCAGGCAGGGTATGGTTTTACAAAGAAATTTCATC